>Ga0214477_100431_pt1 | contig 29292 bp, 24 predicted proteins | sample M1_20Mar14CPVII9_FD_165058 | JGI IMG/M metagenome (GOLD analysis project Ga0214477, IMG submission 165058) | Marine eukaryotic communities from Monterey Bay, California, United States - M1_20Mar14CPVII9sort6BwellC16 | ecosystem: Environmental > Aquatic > Marine > Unclassified | place: USA... | reverse complement strand
TCAATTGAAATGCAATTCATAGACCCAGGCGAGTATAACCTCGAGGTTGTTACTACATTCTCTGTACCATTAGACTATAACGAGTTTCCAATCGATGATGAAGATGAATCTTCCATTGAGCCTGGGTATGAAGGATATTTGGTTTCTGGCTTTCCACTATCAATACTAGTCAATCCAAAAGAAGAAGAAGTAGACAACTTATCTCAGCAAAAGCCATGGTGCACCTTAGCACAATTGACAGAATCATCACCACAGTCTGCACTATACAAGGGTCACTGGGAGGTTATTGATACTGTAGCACGACTATCACATCAACCATTAACACCCGACGAAACTCAAGTTAGTTTGGATGGATATAGAATGGGGTTGAACTCTGTGGGCGTTCGAATGGCGTTTGAATATGAAGAGTGTGAATTGATACATATTCGTGACTTGGCTGGTGGATTCCATGGCGGTGTGGATGTATGTTTTAATGAACATTTGGGGTTTAACATTCCTCTTCGTGATCGATGGCTCGACAATAGCACTGAAGCTGCTAACCAGACTACTCTTGCCATTGACAACGACGACAACTCGACAGATATCACCTTTGAGGGCGTACATGTCATTTTCATTGGTGATTCAGTTATGAGATTAACGAGATACTTCTTTCTACAGCTTGTTAAATGGTCTCGTGGTATCAAAGTTACAATGATTGAAACAAACGGAGGTATACATGCCACTCTGCAGGATATCACAACCACCCTAGAGACTATTAGACAGCAAGAAGAGGGTGCTAATGTCAAACGTGTAATTATTTTCAATTCCGGACTACATGATGTTGATATACTTTGTTCCTCCAAGAGAAAAAGATCTCGAAATGGAATCAACATTACAAGTAGTGGACAGTCATGTCAAGATGCATATAGAGAGGGCATGACCAAGTTCATTCATATGTTGGATGATTACCCTGCAGAGATGAAAGTATTTCGATCAACTACAGCAGGTAAGATCAAAGATGTATGATATGATATTGACTTTATTGCCTGATACATGCTGAATCGACCTAACTGTTTCATCTACATACACAATACAAAACAGGTTGGCACAAGGTATGTTTTACTTGTACTTGTATGTTTATATTATGCATATGTACTTTATTTTTCATCCAAGTTCTCTAACATTCAATCAATATTGCAGTATGGAAATTATGGATTTTCATGGCATGCTACGAAGATGCAAGGTATGGCAAGATCTCCGCATCTATGTCAACACTTCAATACAATCGTCTTTGATATAATACAAAAACAAAGCACGAACATTCTCATTGCTGACGGATACTGGCTGACATTACCCCGTCCAGATCATACACAAACAAGTGAAGAGAATGAAGTTGGTAAACATCTAGTCCATCCTGGCTTTGAAGTGCTCAGCGTCTTTGCAAGGAGATGGTTCATGTTGATATTGTGGGGATTATGTGGGCAAGATTTTAAGAATTGTATGACATGCCTAGCAGGAGGAGAAACGGATTTGGCTGAGGAATAAAAAGATAATATCTCTAGAGTGTCTTTACAGTCAAACATTGATAATAGAGCTAGCTATGTTTCTACATAAAAGTCTTAGTACCCAATAAGATTGTCTTATTACGAAAGGCAGTAGAGATATTTGAGACGCAAGATAGAATGAGTAGGGGCAGTGGGGGATCGGAATCGGAGGAGGAGAGGAGATGCAATGGCAATAGGTAGAAGGGGAGATAGTATATGGCGACGGCAATTTATTACAATTCTCCAATAGTGAGTACACGCTAGGTCGTCTTTTGAAGATATGGGGAGGAAGTAGGGAGAGGAGATTGCAATAGCAGTAGAAGGGGAGATAGTATATATGGCGACGGCAACTTATTAACAATAATTATGACAACACCAGAAGTACCCGAGAAAACATTGACCTGGGAGGAGGTATCAATTCATATCGATGTCGAGGACTCCGAGGATACAATTGCAGAAGTAAAAAGTGATCATGTAGATGATGATAGAAAGGATATGGTTAAAGATGGATATGATATTGAAGATGGAAGAGGAGAGTCATCTAGTGATCAACCAAAACCCATAGAGTCATCTTATGATAATCATTCTGAAAATATACAGCAGCCATCGTCACCAGCGATAGTAGGAGTAGAGACAGATGAGGTATCTGAATTTTGTGACGAGACAATCATCTATATCGGGAGGGACGTACCAAACAAGATTATTGTAGAAAAGAAAGAAGATAGGGATAATGGTTGTACACAAACAGTGATTAGTGAACTCACTAGACCTGATGCAAAAAGACGAAGACGTAATAGACGCCGAAGAAGAAGGAGGAGAAAACGTATCAGGATAATATGTTCATTAATCATTCTCCTGACATTGGTGTTTGGTATTATTCTTATCCTCATATTCACTGGTGTATTGAATAATCCATTTTATCAACAACTCGATAGAGGAGGAGATGATGGTGATGTTGATACTAGTGTTGCAGCGGTGCCCCGAATGCCTTCTATACCGGTAAGAGCATGTGTACAAGAAGTCAACTCACAGTACACCACCTTTGGATCAGTTGCAGTGAGTTTGAACACATATCCACCCAATGTTGCCATTGAAGGGGAAAACTCTGTAGTTGTTTCAAACACGGGTGACATTAAGTTCTATAAACTGAATGATGATACATGGCAAGAGATAGATTCATTCATCAATGTCAATACAGGAAAGTTTACTCCTGCTGTGAGTATATCTGGAACAACTGTAGTGGTTGGATATCTATATGATGATACGGAAGTTGAGCAGGGGGGAGTGCATGTATATGAGCAAAGAACCGACGGTAGATGGGAGAGAGTTGATATATTTGTCCCTGCTTCTGCAGTCGATTCTACTGCAAAGTATGGTTGGTCAGTTGATGTATCATCAACACCCAGCAACACCATGATTGTTGTTGGATCTCCTGAAGAGAACAGTGTTTATGTTTACCAGAAGATCGAAGGAGGAAGTTATGATTCTATTGGAAAGCTTAAGAGTCAAACATGCAATAACAATTTCGGCTATGCAGTAGCAGTGCACGGTTATGTTATTGCAGCTACAACTGATTGCAAGTACATTGTTCAGTTGTATGAGTACACTGACTCTAATATATTTAGAGTTGTACAGAATATCAGATATGTAAACTTTGAACATGGTGCGGTTAGTAGACTGCAGATGAATGAAAAAGAGCTGGTGTACTCTACTGTGTTTGGTGCAGTATCAATCTTTAGAAGGGCAGGGAGCTCAAGAAGTCTACCGTTTTCACTGGACGAGCAAGTGGATGTTTCTGTTGATAACATTACAGAGTATCCTTTATCAATGGACACAAGCGGTGAGATCTTGGTGGTTGGAAAAGGAAACTCTTATATGGTACTACCCAAGCTGAGCATCGAGGGCTCTTTTCTTATTGAAAACAAGGCAATTGAAGATGACATCATATCATCAGTAGCCGTCAGTGGTAATGTTGTCTTAGCTTCATCAATGTCTGATATTATTCAGTACAACGTTGAGAGGTGTACTGGTGCTCTGCCCACACAATCTCCAACAACACATTCTGGCCCAATCTTAAGTGACTCTGATATCAGTAGTTTATCATCTCAAACGGTGACCAGACCAGATTTACCCGACGATAGCAGCAATGAAGAGACAGCAGTCAACTCGAAGATACCGGCCGCCCTGCCAGCTGAACTGGGGTCTTCTTCCATTTGTCATCCATTGGAGGTTAGCATTGTATTCGACAACTCTTCACTTGGAATTGGTTATGTCATCACTAATGTAGACACAGTCGAGAGTTTGTCATACTTTCCTGCAGACGACTCATTTGCCAATCAAGAATATAATGAGCGACTCTGCCTAGAGGAAGGTAGGTATACTTTTGTATTGTACGATACGATTGGCAATGGCTTGTGTTGTGATAATGGCAATGGTAGCTACAGAGTAACATCAAATGGAATCACGCTAGCGCAGGGAGCACAGTTTACATACAGCGACGAGACGTCTTTTGAGCTGCCAGTTTAAGAGTTGTCCTTCTACCAGTTTAAAAGTAGTACTACGTGTGAAACAGCTTTACTTTTCCTGAATCTACTTGCCCTTGTTTCGCGATGCTTGTATCTTTTCCATTCTTTTCATATGTCTAGCCAAAGCTTGATCTTGACGTGACATCGGTCTAGCAGCTGGAGGACTACCCTCATTTTTAGATGACGACAGGGATGCCGTTGTTGTTGCCTCAACAGGTGTAGTAGCTCCCTCCTCCTTCTTTTCATATCGATTAATCATCTTCTCCAGGAGCTCGGTCTCTCTCCCCTTGAAGCTGGCCATTACTGTATCAATCTTCTCGACCTTTAGCGGATCATGCTTTTGCAACAATTTTAACACTCTGAAACGTATACGAGCCACATTGCTCTCGTCATCTCCATTTCTTGTGTCAGTCGGGGAGGTAGTACTCTCACCAGTTTTCTTCACCCTTGATGAAGGTCTTACTAAGGTAGAACTGTAAGGAGACTTTCTAGTTCCCCTCGTCGTGGTACTTGGTGGTGGAATACGAGATGATTGCACACTCCGCGATTGCATCACCCGACTCCTCCTATGCCGTATCTTCTCTTCATTGAACTGTTCTTTCATAGACCGTAGATCTTTCTTAAGTTTGAATATTGTATTCTCCTTATCTTCACACTGCTGTGAAAGAGATTCTTGTTCCCGCTTGACTGTACGTAGATCTCTATTCACCTTTTGTAGCTAAGAAAAGGAAAGATATGGCAACATACTTAGAGTGCATCTAATGAGGTCAGAAATACACCACAAAACTATTCTTACCTCTTCTTGTAACTTTCCAAGCTCTGCGGTTTTCTCCTCACGAATGTTCTTTTCCTTTTGCCATCGAGCAGTAATGTCATTATTTGTCTGTCTCAATACCGAAAGCGTTCGTAGTTCCTCAGAGTTTGATTTCCTTGACAGTGATGCCCTCGATAGCTTCTCCTCCACTCGTTCTTTCTCCTTCTTTAAAGCTGTCAGTTGAGATTCAGACCGTTCTTTTGCCTTGCTTATCAAGCTCATCTCTGAAGTTAGGCTTTTGACTGTTTCTTGAAGATTCTTTGTACCAACATTCTTCTGAGCTGAACCAAGATTAATTCGTCTCACACGAGTAGCAAACTTTAGGGCAAATGTTGTTTCATCATAGGAGTTATTGTGAGGACAGACTGTAACCACCATCATCGTTCTTGAGTTGCCACCCAATGAGTTTTGTAGTAAATATGTCAGCTGAAGAAAGATAGAAATGAAGTTAGTGGGCGATTAACATAAACATACAGTTTGAGCCCACTGATATTACTCACTTTGCTATCTCGATATGGAACATGTGAAGCTTTCCTATCAAGAGCTTCCATCACGTTGCCCAAAGCACTCAAACTCTTGTTAATGTGCTGAGCCTCTTTTAACGCTTTGCCTTCAACTTCACTCTTTCTTACTCGCTCAGATCCAGCCAAATCCACTAGGAATAAGTTTCCCTTATGCTGCTCATCAGCTACCCCCGATGTCACCTCGACGCGCAAGATCATATGTGAACGACTACTGTGTTCATTTAGATTGGTGGTTGCCTTAGCACGGTTAAGATTCCCTCGATCAAGTGCAGCCAAGACCGAAGCAACAGAATCAACTTTCTCTTTAATAAGACCAGGCACCTCAACTGTTTGATCTTCCCCATGGCGTATATCCAAGGACTTCTTCTTACCACGAGGAGTACCGTCAGTAGTACCCAAGCCTGAATCGAGAAGATCATATACTTCATCGTTATAGATTTCAAGCATACTAATTTCAATCTTGAATTCAAATTTGCTGATAGATTCATCTTGTTTCATCATCTTTTGTTGATGCTGATGTTCCTTCTCTTGTAGTAAGTTGAACAGTTTCTGGATCGTCCTCTGACTGATACCATATTGTCCATTCTCCTTACTACCTTCCATAGTCCATGTCTTACCTGTATGTAAGGGTATAGATAGATGGCATAAGACGTGAAAAGAATATATACATATTGAAATATATCCCACATAGATACATACCTGAGCCTGTTTGACCATAGGCAAAGATACAAGCATTATACCCATCGACAACACTCAACACCATAGGCTCCACATCTCCAAACACTTCCTTTTGCTTAGTCTCATGTCCCCAAACCTTATCAAATGCATACGACTTCCAAGATTTAGTCCTCTCGTCAAAACATCCTACTTCTGTTTCGCTAAGAGATTGTGCTACTTCGTGCAAACCTTGCTGTGTCTCATCCACTGACATTGGACGGATTCGGCAACAGACTTGTATGTTGCCTTGAAGCTTCAAGATCCTTGTTAGCAGTTCTGCGTTGTGTGATCTTACAGCTGATAATTTCTTGGCCAATGCGCGAACTTCTTTGGCAATAACTTCTGAATCGTTAGATTGCAAAACATCTTCAATATTGGTATCATCAATGATTGACAAATCTTGTACAGGTTCATTCTCCTCTTTATTGTTTGATTTGGACATTTCCATTAACTGTTTTTGTAGTTGTTTAATTTCATCTTCAAGGTGATTCTTCATGCTGATGCTCATGCGATTTTGATCTTCCAAACGATCGCATTCTGTCTGTAGCTCGTCGTTACCCATGGACAATCGACCCGCCTTCTTGGGCTTAATATCTTCATCTCCAATCGTCGATTGGGACGGGTTGTTCGAACGTTCTTTCTCAACTTCTAATAGTTTGGATTTAGTCTTCGCCAACTCAGTTTCAGCAGTTGTCAACTCTTCCTTTGCATGCCCAATATTCTTCTGCAATGTCTCCCGAACTTTGACAACCTCGTTTTTCTGCTCATTCAACTCCTTCCTTGCAGATTCTAATAAACCTTCTAAGGAGTAGATTTCATCCTGTGCATTTTGTAGTTCCTGTGATGATGATGCCGATGCAGACGCCACATGCTTTTGTTGCTTTTCAATGTCAGTTTGTTGCTTTGCAATATTGTCTTCCATATTCTTAAGCATGCTCGTCAACGATGTGTTTGTTTCAGACAAATTACTTAACTCTTCCTTCAACTCATCAACCTCTCGTGTGCGTGTAGCAAGCAACTCTTCCAAGGCTTGATGTTGTCCCTCACTCTCGGCTCGTTCCCGATTTGCAGTATCATCATATGCTGCCTTTAACTCATCAATCTCTTGCTGTAAAGTTTCTGAATCAGTCTTGGAGTTTGACAGTGCCACCTCCAACTTTTCAACTTCTTCCTGTAATGTTTGTGTTTCCAACTTAGATGCCATTAGGGCCTCCTCGAATGATTTGGACTCAATATCTCTCGACCTTTCTTCAGATGAGAACTTATCAAGCTGACTTTGAAGTTCTGCTAATTCCTCCTTGTGCTGCTTCCTTTCGATATCAAATTGAGCTGTTTGATCTTTTCTATCCTCTTCGTATGCATCCAACTCCTCCTTTGATAGTGCTACTTCTTCCAAAACTAGCTCAAGTTCTTCTTTTAGTCGTTTAGATTCGTCCATTAGAGTTGCATTCTCTTCTTGTAGAAGTTTGATTGACGACTCCAATTCAGTAATCTTGTCCGAGTGTTCATTTGTATCTGCATCAACGTCGGCATCACTGTTATTAGATGTCCCATTGACAGCTCCATTGTCCTCTGTTTTCATCTTAGCCATCTCTTCAGACTCTACCAAAACCTCTTCTAATTCAGCTTGAGTTTGTGATAGCTTATTTTCCGCTTCAATCAATTGTTCAGTAACTAGTTCTAGCTCATCTTCTAATGTACGGATATACTCCTCTCGTTCATCATTAGTCGTCTTTTCAGATTTTTCAGTTGTTGGTGGCGGTGGAGTGGACTCTTCTGTCTCTACATCTCTACCTTCTTCATCATCACCATCTTGCTCCTTCTCTTTCTCATCTTTACTATCATCTTCACCAGTAGTAGCACTCATATCAACTTTAATCAATTCTAACTCTTCCTCCCTTTCTTTTAATTTCATTCTCAACATATTCACATCACCTTTCACTTCCTCCATTGCCTCACGATGTTGTTCTCGTTCAGTATTTAATTCATTCCGATAATCCTCAGCCTCACCTTCAACGAATGCCAATCGCTCACATAACTCTTCATTCTCCTCTTTTAACTTACGAACTTCACTTGATCGTACTGATGCTAGGGTACCCTCCGATTCACGTAGTTTATTCTCAGCCTCTTCCGACTTCATTTCAGCTGATATACGACGTTGTGTTTCATTTGCTAATTGCGTAGTTATTGTTGATAATTTAGTTTCAAGTGAATTTAATTGTGGTTGTATGTTGGCTAACTGATTGGCTAATGCGGTATTACGTGAGTTTGCCTTTGCCACTTCATCCTCTGTAATTGTATATGATATCATTATAATATATGAGTAACACACAAAGGTATATATTTTTTCTCACAGATACCCTACAAATATTCACATATTATAAACACAGTGTATAATACTCACGGCATTTGGTCAATTCTGCGTCCAACTCTTCCTCTAATTCTCGTGCCGATACTATATATTCATCAAAATCTGTCTGTAGAGCATCGAGCTCCTTTTGTTTCTCCTCAATAGTTGCCATAATTTTTCAGTTGAGTATTGTCTGAGTAAGTATTGCAAATTCTAACTATAGTTAAGTTATTATAACGTTATATCGAATACAAAACAATTTACAGCTTTCCAGGTGCCGCGCATAAAGCTATTCCAAGGACATAGCCGTTAAATACTACTACAACAGACAACTCTAACAACAACATTTGCAATAATGACAGGAAGTTTCATTTCGAAACACTTTATTAAGAAACTTCTATCAACCTCACTCAACTCTATATAATCTATCTCATTCATATCGGCCTATCCAATATATCAGCTGCAGTATAAATTATTGCAATTGGTTTATTATATAATACACAACAGCGTATTGTATAATTATTAGGATACGAAATAATCTAAAAGGTATCCTCAATAAAGTCAAAGTGCACCAATAAATAAGCCCTACCACCACATCCACACAATAACACAATAATATTAGGTATATCCAACCATGCCAAGATTAGCATCATTAGATATGTACCGCAAGGTACCAGTAGATTTACTCGAGGGTACACGTCGTGGATCAATATTATCAACTCTTGCAGTATTTACAATGGCAACATTATTCTTCCTCGAGACGAAGGCATACTTCTCCACTACATTAAAAACCTCATTGGCATTAGATTCCAATGATGAATCACAAATACGTGTTAATTTTAATATAACAATGATGGATTTAAAATGTGAATATGCAACTATTGATGTTGTAAGTGTTTTGGGTACTCAGCAGAATGTTACACAGCATGTACAGAAATTTCCAATTGATCAATGGGGTGTACGGCAGCGGTATCAACAACGTAACTTAAAACAACATGATGTGCAAATGTTTGATGCTAGTATTGAAGAAACAATTGAGGAATTACATGCCGATGGTGAAGATGCGGTTAGTTTAGATGAGACTACGTTAAATGTCGCGTTGGAGGAGAATACATATGTATTTGTTGATTTCTTTGCCAATTGGTGTTCACATTGTCGTGACTTAGCACCCACTTGGGAGACATTGGCTGAGGTAATGTATGAGGTTGCCGAGGGACGTGTGGAAAATCATATTGAGAAGAATCCACATTTAGAACACGAGTATACCGATGAGGATTATACTGCCGCAGTTGCTGTTGAATTACCCGTATTAATTGGTAAAATTGATTGTGTTGATCATCATGAATTATGTATGCAGCGTGGTATTCGGGCATACCCCACATTGAAATTCTTTTGGGATGGGAAGGATATTGGGGATTATCGTGGACATCGTACTGTTGTGGAATTGGCACACTTTATTGAAGCCATGGAGAGGGAACACAGGGGAAAAGAAGATTCGGATGAGGCTGTTAAGTCAACTGAGGCCAAGGACGGTAAGTTTCATGCAATTTGATTTGGCGTTGATCTCAATGAAATATTCTTCTCACCAGATATTACCTCTCATTCACATTTCCATAATGATATATAGTCGCTGCTGACCGTACCATTAAAACAGAAGCACACGAGGAATATGCCCGATCCCTCTCCGCTGGACGTCATAAGATTCAACACGCATGGACTGATGAAGAGCATCCTGCCTGTCAAATATCTGGCTTTCTCTTGGTTGATAGGGCTCCGGGTAACTTTCACATTCAAGCTCAATCAAAAGGACACGACCTCGCCGCACATATGACGAATGTTTCTCATATCATTAATCACTTGAGTTTTGGTAAACCCTTCTCAAAGTATTTTATTAAGGAAGGGCTTAAGAATACACCTAAAGGTTTCTTAGAAACTACACGACCATTCGATGGGAATGTTTATGTCACATCTAATGTCCACGAGGCGCATCACCATTATTTGAAGGTTATTACCACGGACTTTGATGCTGAGAAGAATAAGAAGAAGGCGGTAAACAAGAACTTTTACAAGCCACAAGAACCAAATAGGGCATATCAAATCTTACAAAGTAGTCAGTTGAGTTTATACAAGGCTGATATTGTTCCTGGTAAGTTTGTGTGTGTGTGTGTGTGTCTTGGCTGTCTGTTATCGGTCATATGTTCATTACTCACATTATATAATTCTCTTTATCTCAACAGAGGCCAAGTTTACATATGATTTATCACCAATTGCTGTGTCCTACAATAAGAAGTCCAGAGCCTGGTATGATTATTTTACATCAGTTATGGCCATTGTTGGGGGTACTTTCACAGGAAAGTGCGCGTTTGTGTTGTTTACTATGCATATGTAATTTGAATGAAATTTGCCTTCATCTGCCTCCTTTGATTTCCTTTGTAACCCACATTCACTAACATATGTTACAATCATCTCCCTTTTGTCTTAATAAATGCATCTTCCAGTGGTCGGCATGTTAGAGTCAGGCATTCATTCTGCTACTAGCAAGAAGAGACGCTAGAGTAATAAATATATGTTACACGCGACAACAATGTCGGGAGAAAATTGGGGGTATAATGACTGGGGACTATCAATATGGGGAGGAATGAAGAGAGAGCACTACTGTCTACATTGTATGTTAGTGATAACTCTCCTTTACTAAGTATTTTATGTTTTGGTAAATTATGTATTTGTATCTGTTTCACTACCGAAAGGCCTGCATGTAGATTATACCTCTTCTGATATGAATTCTTGCCATGGTTCGTTATCGTAGTCTCGCCTATTTCCATAATAGTCGTAGACAAGTTTAAACGAATGTTTTGCTCGTCGTCCTCCACGATGGATAAACTCAAAGCACGCTGTACAAAAGAACTCAGAACAGTCCTTACATTCTACTTCGGCTAATAGTGGGGATGTAGCTGAACAATTGGAGCAAATCGGCTTTGGCTCGAGGTCTAATAAAACTTGAGGCTTATTCCAAGTCGTCTGACCTGTATCTTGATTGTAATAGAATGCTCGCTGTTCGTTCTCGTCAAACATTGCCTTCCACCGATGAGCTCGCACAACAATACATGCCTTGGCTGTATCTCGTCCTAGTTTGCCTCGCCAACAAGCAGCGATCTTTGTGCTTGCCCATATCTTCAAAACTAATGCTCTTCTAATCTCATCATCAAAATCCAGCCTTCGTTTCTGGACACGAACCTTTGCTATACATAATCGTCCCCATCGACAAAGGGTTGTTGCACTTTGGCCACGAAGAGCAATAAGTTCATCTCGCTTCTGTCGAAGAGCCAAGAGTTGAAGATAGGCAAATCGCCTACGGATATTTCTCTGAATCATTTCAGATGCACAAAGTCTCGATGCAGCTAATTCCTTTGCTGCCAGTTCAGCTGCCAATATACGAGCCTTCTCGTTTCTGTACCACTGTTGAATGGTCAGAGTGCCTTCTAGACGTTTTCTGGTTCGTTCTACACGCCGTTTGATGACACTACGGAAGAGAAGGGTCTGATATGTACTCTGAATACGTGCTGCCGCGACCCTCTCAAGTCTTTGCTGTTCAACAAACTCTGCCTTCAGTACTTTCAAGGCTTGTTTCCCTAAATGCATTCTATACACGCTTTGAATCTTGATTGATGAGCGGAGTCGATTCAACTCCAAGGTTAGCTTTTGGCGTAGCAACTCAAGCTTGATCTGTTTAGCTTTCAACATTCTACACCAAGACTGGATGCATACACTAGCTTCCACTTTTCGTAGGTGTAATATTCTCTTCTCCGATCTCTTGATGTCAGCTTGACGTCTTCCAAGAACACCTCTCCATCGGCGCTGTATGGCAACTGATGAGATGGGAGCGATGGTAAGCCATCTTTTCTCCTTCTGACGGCCCAATCTCTTTCGGGCTATACGGCATCTAAAGGCACATTGCAGACTTAATGAGCTAATCAACGATTCCTTTTTTCTCCTCTTCAACTCTCTGAAGAGTCTACGAGCTGCCCTGCCTCGAAAGACAGCCCCAACAAGGATGGCTACTCGTTTTCTACAGTATTGTTCTCTTGCTAGTCGGAGAGTATCTCGTTCTTTCATTGTTCGTACACGGGCTTGGATGGTGGCAGCTGACGTTGATCGTTTGTGGTATTTATTAATGATCTTTCGATCACTTACTCGTGTCAAAGGCCAAAAGCCAAGGAAAGAAGAGTTCCTTTTCAATACTGAGTAGGGAAATCTGTCTTGAAGTCCTCGCAAAGCATTTGCAGTCACCTTGGTACCCTTTAACGATAAAGTTTCAAGTGATACACATCCATCCAACGTTTGCTTGAGACCGTCAGTAATCCAAGACAATGAAGTGTCTCCAATCTTACTACACTGAGCTAGGAAGAGATGACGCAAGCCTGGGCTATAGTCGCCTTCACTTAAATGAAGTATAGCTTGATCTGTCAAACCAATACAGCCAGTCAAGTCTAGCCGTTGCAGTTGGGTGCATGATGACAGTGCTTTCATACTTCTCTCTCCTACCTTTGTGCAAAATTGTAAGTTCACTGTGCTTAGCATGTCTAGATTTGAAACTAATGCTTCCACTATCGCGTTGCTTATACAATCACCACAAATGGCAAGAGATAGAACTCTTATTTTTGTGCACGATTTACCAATATGCTTAGCTCCGGCAAGAGTGAGTTTGTTGCAACCAGATAAATCTAACGTCTCGAGGTTGGAAAAGTTTGCAATGGCTTTCATTGAAAGAGTACTGATCAAAGCACATCCGTGCAAGTTGAGGTGCTTTATGGTTGTAGAGCAATCGGATGCACCAAGTGCTTGTATGCCTTCAAGCCCAAATGATCGATCAACACCATCACTCAGCATGCATAAGCCAGAGCCATTTAAGGCCTCAAGATGTTGACATGCAGCTATACATCTAATGCCAACATCTGATACTCGTTTGAGATTCAATAATACAATTGATCTCAACTTGGTACATCCTTCTCCTAAATGCCTTATTCCTGCATTTGTTAGCTTGCTGCAGTTCGACAAGTCGATGTGACGAATCTCCTTACTCCATTGTGATAACCAAGATAAACCTGTATCGGATATCATTTCACAGCCATGTAGATTCAACGAAAGTAACGATTTGCATGCTTGGCCAAGCTGTAGTAGTGCAACGTCGGTTATACGAAAGGGTAGTTCACTTCGTCTCAGATTTAGTTCTGATAGCTGATCACAACCTTGAGAAAGATATGACAACCCGACATCTGATATGAGCTTACAATCTCGCAGGTTTAATTTCTTCAGTCCGGATGCACATTCCGATAGTACTTTGATTTCTTGATCTGTCATCAATGAGCAAAACGATATATCTAAAGTTTGTAACTGCTTGCAACTCTCAAAGATCTTGTTAAATGCCCAAGGATTTACTTGGGGATCAGGAATAGGGGGTTATATTTGCTTGTAAAAATGCAAAACTCTATTGTCACAATTAACTTCTGCTTACCTTGTCTACACCCTGATAGCTTTAGATCTATCAACTCACGACAATGAGACAATATACCAAATCCTGCACCGTCAATTCCTAAACAACCAGATAAAGAAATCTCAGTTAATCTTTGGCAGTTCTTTGTTATATTTGCCAATCCAACACTGGATATTCTATATGCATTGTCTAGATTGATAGATTGTAGATTGGATATGCTGGATGAGTTTGATAATGTTTGCAGACCAACATCTGTAACTTTCTCGGCACCGGATAGATTCAGTAATACTATTTCCTTTGACGATTGTTCAGCAATAACTCGGAGGCAATTATCTGTTGCTAACAACGACCAATTTCTCAGATCCAATTGTGATTGTTCATCACCAATAATCATTTCAGCCGGTATGTTTTCGTATGGTAAATCATTTCTTATTGTCTTTTCTATAGCTTTCAATGCCGATGGTACTAAATCTTGCAGGCTCTTTACCTTGTGTTTCTTGGATGATGGCATTTTGGTGTATGGTTGACGGTTGAATTTATTGTTGATATAATATATTGATAATATAAATTATCCTCGTCGCCTACATCATTGTAACATTGATGATAATTAATTGTTGGTATATAAGTATTAATAGGTCTACATCTCGCGGTAGCATGCGAGGTAGAGTCGGCATTGAATAGTATGATGAGCAGGAAAAATGTCATTTCATTTCAACCTTGAAGTCGGCGAGTCAACGAATCGTACGTGATATTAGCTTTGCCCTTGAAGCTAGTATGTGCAGAGTATCGTTGAGTATAGCATATCGGCCTATTATATAATTGTATTTTACAATAGTGACTTAGCTCTAATGCTGACATATAGGTCATACCCAAATCTCTACTAAACTATTGCTTTCAGTAGTAGTAGGTACTCTTCTTTGTTGATAGACTCGAGATACTTCTATCCATCAAGCCAACAACTGTAAATGCCCCTCCTACAATGGCCATTATTGATGTCAAATAATCATACCAGTGTCTTGATTCCTCACCAAAAGATACTGATAAAGGACTAAGATCATATGAGAATTCAGCTTTCGGTACTATGTGTTCTCGATAAGTTGATAGCTGACTATTGTGTAGGATTCTATATACTCTCAATACCCTCTCTCGAGCGAGGTTGAATAGCTTGCCTCTAAAGTCTGTCGCAATTACTCTCAAATGATGATGATATGCTTGATGTAACTCTCCCGTTACATATACATTTTCATCCATTGGGTGAAGAGACTTGGCTGTACCTTTTGGTAGACTCGACAGTGCTTTGATACTATCTTGAGCGATAGAGTCTCCAAAAGAGAAATGATGAACTATATGTGATAGATTCGTCATGTGTGCAGCCATATCATGCCCATATGACTCAGAGTGTACTACAAATTTGCCTGGAGCTTTATCAACCATGATATGACCAATCAGTTGACAACTAGGATGACGAGTAACATTCCACGAGCCCCAAGGTGATCGATAAATCGTTAATGCGTCGTTCCAGTCTCTTTCATCTCGATTACGAACAGTCCTTTCGTTTGCAACTGCATTGATGTGGACAGGGTGAACACGAAAGATGAGTATATGATATAAGCACAAAAGGGAGAAACAGTGTAACAATCAAACAATACTTACATTGAAATACCTTTCGCATCCTAAGTTCTCTAGGTTCTCTATACTCAGCTTCAATATGGCTTAGCCAGTGTACAATCTCAAGCACAGTTCGATGTCCATTGTAGTCACCCTTTGCCTCGCCATCGACAAAAACACGCATGGTAGGATACACTCGGATATCCTGTGTGTTGCAAATACTAGGATATAAACTGCAGTTCAGTTTGGTAACCAACACTGGAGCCATAGCATTAACTGCAGACTCATACTCGTCATCAGCATACTGATTACTTGCCATTTCTTGACTTTCCATATGTTCATCAACTATATTCATAGCCGTGTCAGTAATAACTTCACCCAACGCCTCCCATGTTGGAGCAAGATCATTGCAATTGGTACAATCGTCAGAATAAAACTTGACGAATAAATATGGGAATTGTTTCAGTGCATAAGGGAATGATTCAACATCTAAACTAATAGCATCTTCTCCATCCTTATGTAAATCTTCAATCCTTTCAGGAACGGCAGGATCCCATAACTCGACATCATCTTGATGCCAATTCCTTGCTTCATATTGTTGTCGTACTCCATCTTCATCGATAGGATACTTCCTTATATTCTTCGTAACATTCTTTTCATATCCTACTGTAGAGAATACATCGACAGTTGCCTGTTCACATGGCATATCCATCATTGTTATATCAAAGTTTAGTTGCACTTGTGGTTCTTCGATATCATTAGTTGGGTTGTGTAGTAGTAAATCTGTTTCAAGTGTTGTGGAGAAGTAGGCTTTTGTTTCAAGGAGGAATAAAGTACTGATGGATATCGCTGCAACCACTGACATTATCTTCCCACGGAGAGTCGACTCGGTCAGATCTATCGGCGCTCGTTGATACATGCTCATATTAGGGTTGTTGTTTTGCTTGATTATTAGATATGACAAATGATTTGCAAGGATTTAATGATACCAATGCTGATTACAACTTATGTCAACAAACAAACTCTAATGATGCTACTCTAAATACTCTCCTTCACCTTGTGAAGTGGACATGCGCCTTCCATTCCTGGGTCTTAGTAAGGATAGTGGCCCCTTTTATTGAACGATTATTGAGCGGTGTTGCGCCATTTTGGAGAGGGAGAGCATTGTACGAGCTTCTTAAGAAGCTAGAGCTATAGCAGGGAAAGAGCCACAAAAAAGAATAACGGTATCCATAACGGTATCCATAACGGTATCCATTTTTTTTTCCAACTTTTTTTTGCAAATTTACTTTCACCAGTGCCCACGATCATTGTAATGTACGATTATTGACTGAAATACGGTACAAAATACAAAAGAAGATCTAGTATGTAATCTAATACGAAATTATTCGCCCATTACTTAATAGGACTTTTACACAAGACTGTGTAATTCCCCTACTATTTCGGTATCCGAGAACAAGGCTCATGAAATAGCTCATAAAATACCAAAGTGTCAGAAATTCAGCGATGCATTCTCAGGATACCATGGATAGTAGGATATTTGTACAAGGTTGTGTAAATACCCTACTATCCACTGAGAGGTATCCTTGTCTCATTCTTGACATGTATTTTATGATCAAGTGGTTTATGTTTATATCAACTCCGCAATGTCTAGTTTTCGTGAAAAGAAAAAGAGCATGGACTTGCTTAAGCGACACCTCAATCTACGTCCATCACAATTGTGGGGGATGAATCCAAATGAGATATTAGCAACAGTAGATTCGAGTAGTCGTCAAATTGTTCTAAGGTTAAAGTTGCCTCCTGTTCCTCGTAATAGCGCTGGCAAAGAGAACATTTGCAACAATACCAAATACATCAAGTTAAATTTGAAAACACTGTTAAGGGATGGTGATAGAACGGCTTCGGCGAGCTTTGTAGATAAGCATAATGTTTCTCCTACTGGTAGGTGCTGTGTTTGCTGGGAAAACTGTATTGATTGTGCATTTGCTTGCGGTCATGTGGTTACCTGTCTCGATTGTGCAGAAGTATTGTATGTAAAACGAAACGGAAAGTGCCCATTGTGCCGTGAACTCATTTCGACAAGGCCTAGGAGGATGTTTATGGGCTCTGGTCGTTAGATCGACACACTATAATAGAATGTATATAAAAGATAGATAGAGATAAAAATAGATAGGGATATAGATTGGTGGAAATGGAAGGTGAGCGGTATAGAGAGGTGGATGGGATAGAGATATGAATATATAGCTGTGAGAGGGAATATTCGTAGGATGGGGATTTTTGGATATACGATCTTAATTATTATAATTAATAAGGTTGATATTACTACCCCACACGATATATTCGGCAATCCCTTCCTTTCTTTGTGATCTCTCTTTCACCGGCAATCCGCTGCGGGGAGATAGTGCCAACTTATTTATTTTAGTGCGGTCATTCCCCATCCTCATGCTTTGTTCGCTGGTGCAGTGAACTTCACACAATCTTTTTTTGTCTTATAAATTACAATAGGACGAGCTTAACCCGACATAAAGCATGCTTACAAGTGACAAAGCCGAACGATTAGTGTCGGCTGCTCCTTCTCTATCTGATTCTGAGAAGAACTGTTATGTAGAAATATGATTTCCAATCTGATATGATGTGCTTCTTACATTTGATAATGCCATAAAGTTGTACTGCAATGAAAAGTGGAAGCACTGCGATGGAAAGTGTCATCAAATGGCCGAGGAGTTGAAGGATTAGTTTAAGGATGAAGTCGATGTCATGCTCCAGTAACAGGGAGGATTGGCGGAAAATAGTGATGTATTATCGTCACTAAATAGTATGTGCATGTCGTGTGCATGAGCTGTTTGTTTGTGGTGTGTACTATCCACGTCGATGCTAAATACTACGATTATCTGTTATTATATAGTATACCACACAAAGACAAGTGGACGCTATGGTTTGGGTTTTGTTGACAAAGTTACTTCATATGACTTTGTCCCCTCCCTAGCCTCCCTATCGTCGTCCTGTCTATACCTGGGGACTTTGACCTAAGAAATTTCCCCTTGATCTACCTTCTACCCCTTTTTGTTAGAGTGCTAGATCGCATGTTGGTAAGATTACACCCCCGGCAGTGGTGTTATTCCCGGAAAATACCCTTGGGATACAAAGGTCATCGCTTTGCAAATTGCAAATTGCATACTACAATATTGTACTCTAGGTACTTACTAACGGCATTATGTATCAATTACATATTGCTTGGCATCATTAATGGCATTACATACCCCGAGCGCATCCAGAGTCCAGACCACGATGGATTAGCAGGGACACCCCTCTAATAACTAGGTACAACCCCACATTCATTTGGCGACTGAACGTTTTTGAACGTTCTAAAAAGAAAAATTGAAATGCTCCTCTCACTTTCTCACCACTACAAAGCAGCTCCTTATTATTATATATAATGCTTGATATATCTGCTGCTTTAGTTATTATATCTTCGTATGCTATTAAATAAATTTGTTCCCTGATCTGCGATGTGAGGTGTTTTCTTCGACCGGCAAGGACCACAGATGCTATTCTTGTTAACAATCATCATCGGCCATTGTCGGCATAGACCATTGGATTTTGTCAGGAATGTTCTTGTGACTTAATCCATATGAATGGTGTCAAATTAAGATAGTAGGGCTTTTTCACAGCTGTGTGTAAATATCCTATTATCGAGTGAGACGTATCTAGTATTCCCAAGATGAACCATAAAATACAAGAACCAGATTATTTTATTATTGCAATGCCTACTATACAATGGCGGATTGTGAAACAGGAAACGGGCATTCGATTCATCTGTCTTTTCTTGTTCTTGTTGCAGTGAACGTTGAGGTAAATGAATCACAAGATGGTGGAATAATCGTTAGTTTATGTTGTGGTAATGCACATAGATTGAATGACAAATATGTCAACGATACCATGGTTAACTTATTGGGGGGTGATATTAGTTGTTTATCGACATTGGATACTGTGAAGGCATTATCTTACAGTCCATGTATGACGTGGGACGGTTCGTGTAGGTGTGATGGTGATTCATATAAAAGCCATAGTGTTCCATCGGTTTTTAGTCATTTGGAAGATTACAAGAGACGATGGGGTTCTGTCAATGTGTGTGATAAATACTTTATTGGTGTGAATTACTTCATCCAGAATTACCAAGAAGCATGCCTGAGTGATGGCATAACAAGTATTGAGGCTATAAATGAGTTTCGTACTGTCTTCGATATGGCTCCAAGTGGTATTGAATTGGGCGCACCCTACCATGATCATTATTGGAAGTTGTATATAGACTTTCGTCAACAGTATTGGTATTTGAACCTGGCTATAATAGATGACTATCAGTACATGACTGTTATTGCTCTGTTCCATTTGTTGGTTAATGCGCGTGCTGATATGATTCATAGACCGCAATTTACGATAGGCTCGCTGGCGGTTAATGAACCTTCGGTAGGAGAGGAAGCTATTGGACAATTGGCACACCCTTTCAGTAATCATGTTCTTAGGCACGTGTCCAAGCACCCGTCAACCAAACTCTTTGCTGATGAGCCAGAGTCTAAAAACCTTTTGGGCAAGGTTGGTCAACATGCAGAGGGAGCACAGCGGATTCAGAAGGAGAAGGCGCGGCTAAGGAATCCATTTGACGGTTTGTCGGCAGTTATGAGGTTTTTGCTTGTTAATAGAGATCCGAGCAATGTTGAAGTCATGTTAGACCTTGAGTGTATCCTTGAACCTAAGGATGAACTTGCAATGTTCTTTACTGATAAGGATCGTATCCCGAGTATGTGTTTCGATGATGATGGTAATGCCGACGTGAACAAGCTGGATGAACTGATCCAGGAGGGTCTGGTGCTTGATGATGAATACAAAGCTATGTTCTGGTTGTATATTCGTGGTGGTCCATCGTCGGAGAAGAGGGAGTGGTTCCTTTCCTATCTAAAGAAACGATATCAAGTGGGCTTCCCATGTAAGCTGACCACAGAGAATGTGTTGGAAGTCGACGCCGGGTCGAGGGAGATGAGTCAATTGCTTTGTGATTTGATACTTCCGTTGATCGTCTACCATGCGTTTGAGGAATATTACCATCCATGGAATCGTGGTGAAAAATGCAGAGATGGTGAAGGCCCGGACGCGTTGTTGAAGTTTCTCCTTTGCCATTATTCGCCTGTTGGGATAAAACTTATACCGAAAAGTGGAAGATATGGCAATTTACCGTTCATTGATACCGTGTATCGTAATATATATGATATCAGCCACCCGATTGTTGGTTATTGTCTTGCTGTTATGTGTCTAACAACCACAGCCATGTCTAAAGACGGTCTGTTGGGGAATCTTAATCAATGTTTTGCATTGATGGGGGGGGTGGGCGAACATGTGTATCCACAAAAAGCAATGTGTACTTTGTGTAAGTCTCTTGGAGTTGTCTCTGTTGCTTATTTTGTTGCTTTTCTCACTTTGCATACTTCATTATCTAGCAATAATGTTTCTTTTATTGGATGATTTGTCGAGGTATATTGCAGAGAAAGTCCATGCTCGTGCTGTACAGAATGTAAACAGTCATGCTAAAAAGCCTCGTGAATCGGTCTTGTATTATCAAATCAGGCAAATCTTCTGTGAGCAATTGATGAACTTTCTTATCTCGTTCTCGCTCAACCCTACTGCACTGATAGGCGACCGCCTACCTGACGAGTCGTCACCTGACGAGTATATCGGTTCACCTTCTGATTTACCCAAAGAGTTCAATATTGTTCTTATGCATTTGCTGGGGAATAATCAAAATGAGAAGGTGGTAAAGAGTATCGTTGATTCCGTTAGTTTAGTATGTTGCGATCCAGCTCTTCGCTATATGGCGGCTCCGTTGTATGCAAAGTTGGGTCTCTTGGCATCACCGGTTAATTATTATCCTGCTCCCGTGTGGGCTGTGTTATATTATTCTGCTTATACGAGGCTTCATATTGATCAGATGATTGGAAATGGAGGGAATATCAGTTACATATTGTTTGGTGAATCGTTGATAGGGGTGATGGGTAGAAATACTAGAAACGGGTATTGCCCTATCCTTGACTCTGTCACTGCTCGACCTGTCCCTCGTCGAAAGAAGAAACGCAAAACGAATGCTACAGAAGGAGGGGACAAGGGATCTGAGGCTGTAGATCACGGGGAGATAGGAGGTCGGGATAAGCCGTTCTCAACACGGCAGTTCAAGAAACAGACGAAGTGGTTACGTTTTGAACCTAGTGTGTTGAAACTAGAAGAGGTTTCATCATTTATATTTCGATCGCAGACTTCTGATTGCGATCCAGGTGAAATTGAGGGTCTTCTTGACAAGATTGGTGAACTTAAGAGTATCTCTGCTGGGATTGTAAAGGTTGCAAAGGGTGAGTTTGATAACATTTGGTGATTCTACGCTTTTCTACTTGGCTCACCACACAGTTCTATGTCATGTCTCGTTATCCAATTAGGTAAACGGGCTTCTCGTGGTGCCAAGAGAGGTAAGTGTGCCGCTCATGCTCGCATTGAACAGTTGGAGAAACGAATTGAAGATTTGCAGGCTAGAAATGAGTCGCTTGAAGCTGGGAACGAATTGCTTGAGGCTTATTGTTGCCGATCACGTGACATGTCATCGTCAAGAGATGAGGGAGTCGCTGCCGGTAATGACATGCCATCGTCGAGTGAGAGAGTCGCTACTGATAATGACACGTCGTCGTCGAAAGATAAGGGATTCGCTTCCTTTTTCAGTATGGCTAGGCGGAGAGTGGCGAATGCCTGTATGTGCCTAGGAGGAAGGAAGAGGAACGCCAAGGAAGCTTGTCTGACTCAGGAAGATGATTAAGGGGGTACATCTGTTCATGCGAGGTAGCTTCATTGCTCTATATTAGTATTCACCATTGCTAACTCCTTGTCTTCTCTCATTCTATGACATTCGTCGTTAGATGAATTCGAGCGCTTTGAAAAAAGCTTGTCTGACCCTAACGATGACAATAACATTATGTTAGCGGAAATGGTGAAAAACAAAGTGGCGGAAGACGTGCAATTGCCAAATAATGCCGCTGTTCATCAAGCAGCTCCTGTGGATACGGATGGGGTTTCAGCGGGGAGTCAGACTCTAGTACCTCAGGGAGTGGCGGATCAGTCGATGATGGTTGTGGAGAAGCCTCTAGGTCCGGCACCGGTGGAGAATCCTGCTACAGATGGCACTGCAATGGAAGAAGAGACTGTCAATCCTGCTGTCAATCCTGCTAATGCTGAGACTGCTGCTAGTGCTCGTAAGGCAACTGAAGATGAGGCTTGTCACAATGAATTAGCAGATAAAGCCGCCGCCGGACATTTGACAAATAATGCCGCTGTTCATCAAGCAGCTCCTGTGGATACGGATGGGGTTTCAGCGGGGAGTCAGACTCTAGCACCTCAGGGAGGAGTGGCGGATCAGTCGATGATGGTTGTGGAGAAGCCTCTAGGTCCGGCACCGGTGGAAAATCCTGCTACAGATGGCACTGCAATGGAAGAAGAGACTGTCAATCCTGCTGTCAATCCTGCTAATGCTGAGACTGCTGCTAGTGCTCGTAAGGCAACTGAAGATGAGGCTTGTCACAATGAATTAGCAGATAAAGCCGCCGCCGGACATTTGACAAATAATGCCGCTGTTCATCAAGCAGCTCCTGTGGATACGGATGGGGTTTCAGCGGGGAGCCAGACTCTAGCACCTCAGGGAGGAGTGGCGGATCAGTCGATGATGGTTGTGGAGAAGCCTCTAGGTCCGGCACCGGTGGAGAATCCTCTTCCTGATGATTGGGTAGATCCTCTTACCCAATCTCTGCTAGAGCAGGAGAAGAAGCGATGTGACAGGATTAGGATTCTTGCCAATGAAATAATTGGACGGTGTAAAGCCGAAGATCATCAGATAAAAGGTCGCGCGAATGAGATTATTGGTCTATTGTAGATGGTCTTGGTAAGCTCAATGAGAAATGTGATAAATTGATAGTGTAATCTTGGAATATTAGTGTTTCGATAGTAAGGTGAGTCTCTATAATGTTTGTGTAAGTTGACTCTAACTCGATCTAACAAAGATATACCGGTATGACTTTTCTTTCTAAATTTAGCGCGTCCACTACATGTAACCTATATCCAGATGGTATCTTTTCTTTATTATCTCTCATTAGTAGGGCTTTTACACAAGACTGTGTAATTCCCCTACTATCCAGATCTCATGTATCACTGTGCTCATAATATCTCATCGTGGGTGAGTGGGTGTGTTGTGTATGGTATATCATTTCAGCATTCTCGGGATACCATGGATAGTAGGATATTTGTACAAGGTTGTGTAAATACCCTACTATCCAGATCTCATATATCATTATGCTCATAAATTTCATGTAGATCTCATTATGGCGAGAGTCAAGAATAACAATGTTAAACGAGGAGTGAATGGTGTAATTGCATTAGCGGGGATAAACTCCTTCCCACTAAACGCCGCCGTTTGGAGACAGCTGTTGGAGCCAAGCAAAAGAAGAAGTACTTCACGTCTTTCTACTTTCATTCTACTCGTTATCTCTTTCTTAGTTACTCGATTACCATAGGACTTTTCTTTCTAACTTAGCGCGTCCACTACATGTAACCTGTATCCAGATGGTATCTTTTCTTTATTATCTCTCGTTAGTAGGGCTTTTACACAAGACTGTGTAATTCCCCTACTATCCAGATCTCATACATTACTGTGCTCATAATATCTCATCGTGGGTGAGTGTGTATGTTGTGTATGGTATATCTCATTTCAGCATTCTCAGGATACCATGGATAGTCGGGAGGATACCATGGATAGTAGGATATTTGTACAAGGTTGTGTAAATACCCTACTATCCAGATCTCATATATCATTATGCTCATAAATTTCATGTAGATCTCATTATGGCGAGAGTCAAGAATAACAATGTTAAACGAGGAGTGAATGGTGTAATTGCATTAGCAGGGAAGAAACTTCTTCCCACTAAACGCCGCCGTTTGGAGACAGCTGTTGGAGCCAAGCAAAAGAAGAAGAGACGTTACAAACCAGGAACGTTGGCATTAAAAGAGATTCGTAAATATCAAGGCATGAGCAAAACACGTAAGTACTTCACGTCTTTCTACTTTCATTCTACTCATTATCTTCTCCATCTTTCTTAGTGATTACTAAAGCATCGTTCCAGAGGTTTCTTCGTGGAATCTGTCTCAACAACAAAGTATGGAGGGAGTTTCGTTGGGCGTCTAATGCTGTACTAGCTCTACAAGAGGCGTCTGAGTCGTACATAGTTGGTCTGTTTGAGGATGTTAACATGTTGGCCATCCATGCCAATCGTAGTACGATCAGGGTTGTTGATTTGAAACTGGCTCAAAGGATACGTGGAGATGTGCGGGCAATCGACACAGATTATTACAACGATATCAAGTCAAAAAGCTTGGCCAAAAGGGTTCGTGGGCCTCAGAGGGAGTAGGAGTACGGTTTGTGTGCTAGGTTGTATGCTTGGTGGCAACGGGCATAGATAGTTGAGAAATTTGAGTAGTAAATATGAATTGTATGAAGGTATTTTCCCAATGTGTTATATGTTCATATTGGTTATGTGGTGTGGTCTCATAAAACTAAATGAAGACTGAAGGTGAACTGCAAGCCGATGACACAAGCGTAGTCCTTTTCACGACCGACAGACAAGGTGACAACGAGGATTATGTAGCTATTATTAGAGCTATGCTTGTGCGGGAGAAACTGTATAAGAGTACTCGCGTCAAGATTCCAGTTGTAACATATTTACGCAAGCAGGTGTACAAATGGATGTTGAGTGTTGTAGATTTTCATCGCTTAGAAAGAGAAACGGCTACAATAGCTATTTCGTATTTAGACAGATATGTGAACCGCCATATAAAAGGAGCCGCTTGCAATGATGCCGTTAGGTATCGTTTCCTTGGCATGGTTAGTCTGTACATTGCCGCGAAGATCAACGAACCCATTCCATTTAGTGCTCGGTCTATCAGCGTGCTATCAAAGCGGAGGTATAGTGTTGATGATGTCGTTGCTTGTGAGAACGAGATTTTGGAAGGATTGGATTGGCTACTTCATGGGCCAACGCCTCATGGGTTCATTAGTTACTGGTTGGCTTTGACTCCACGAGATTCGAGCTTGGCCCGATTTGCATCACAAGTGTATGCTAATTCTATACGTGAGGTCGAATCGATTACTGGATACCCCGGAAGTAATTCGATGTACTCTTCTAAGTTGGCAGCCAGGGCTCTTTCCAAATCTATTGATGGGCTGTCCTTGCTTTCGTCTGATGAGAAGGTGGAGTTTCTTCGAGTTGTATACAAGACGATGGATATTAGTACTATTTCCGTATCGGTGCAATCTTCCCATATTGATGCGTGCAGGGTGTCTCTCTTTAGAAACAAATCATAAAAAGTTAATTGGTTAAGTTTGCAAACCTATAATCATACTCAAAAAATGAAATGTACATTGAAGGATAGGCAACTGTCATTAGCATTAGATGATAACCGATTCGATAACTCCGTCGCCGAGTCAACTGGTAATACCAAGTTATCAGATAAAGAATTGGATACATGCCGGCAGTTACTCAGTCTACAAGGCATGTTGAAGAGAGAGGATGCTGATTATGAGATTAGCAAGTTGTCGGAGAATCAATTGGCTTTCTGTGAACGACAAATTAGCAACTGTTCTCTGAAGACTTACCTCGTTGCCGGCGTCCCGTATAATGATGGTACGGATGATGAAGAAGATGACGAGATTCCCTTGCAAAGTATTGTCTGCAAACCTGATGATGAATGTCCTATATGCCTCTCAAAGTTGCCTCATCAATCAAACTGTGTTCAGTATCTAATTTGTTGCGGTAAATTGGTATGTGTTGCTTGTATTACATCTATTTATACCACTCATGTAGAAAACACAAAAGAGAAGCTTAGATCTGGGAAGGCAATCGAGAATGAAGTGCCATTGTGTCCATTCTGCAGAGATCCGGTCCCCACGTCGGCTGAAGAGAGCGTACAGAGATTGGAAAGACGCATCGATGAGCATCCGTTTGATCATCGCGCCAAGTGTCTACTCGCTTCCTGTTATGTTGATGATGGTTCTGCTGGAATTCTTCCAAGAGATGTAGGTAAAGCTATTGATCTCTTTTCCAGCGCAGCAGAGCTAGGTTCTCCTCTTGCTTGTGTCTCTCTTGGATGCATGTATGATCCATTTTCGTCTCAAGATTTTGTAGAACCAAGCGTGCGGAAATCGTTATATTATTATTATTCAGCGGCAGAAGCTGGTAACGTAGAGGCTCTGTATCGTTTAGGAGTCCTCACTTTTGTATTTGCTCTTGACAAGCGTTTGGCTTTCAAGCATTTCATGTCAGCAGCCTTGCAAGGTTGTGATAACTCTTTGCGTGTCACCAGGGAGGGTTATATTCAGGGATATGTTAGTAAAGATGAATATGAAAAGATACTTAGGGGTTGGTTTAAGTCACACAAAGAAAGCACATTAGAAGCCAATTTGAGAGCAAAGGGGATGTATTCTGAAAGGTTGGGCGGTACCCAAGGTGTATTTGTTGCATTCAGAGGTTCGTGTTATTAACCTCGGGTTGCATTCTCCCCATAAAAAGTAGTACGATAATGGTTACTCTCATAATAAAGAAAAGGATATAGACTCACGTTAGACGAATGTGTAGTTGTAGGAAGACAACCAACATCTTGTTCATCATACACTTAGATGGTCGTCCCGTTGAGGATGATCTACACACGTTGCTTGAATCATATGGTGATTGTATGATACATTTACAATGTAATTATGCCTTTGCACGGTTTGAGACAGATGAAAAGGCGAGTCGGGCTAAGGAAGCTATCGAGTACCATCTCCGTCACGATAAGATTAAGGTTGAGTATGTGATGATACACACGGGTGATCCTTGTAAATATGAACGCAACCGAATGCGTAGGGAGGCCGGTAAATCTTTTGTAGAAGCATAATTCGATCTATCTACCTATTACTATCATTCAACCGTCTAGGCAAACCAACAATCAAGAGGAAGAATGTGGCAGGGCAGTTTTTGCAGGTGTGGTGATTAGATACATTAAAGTTGTAATGGTAAAGATTGGTTTTAACTTGACTTGCTTCTCTTTAGATGAAATATGATTTGCTAAAGTCTTTAAGCCATGACGGCGGCAATAGTTGGAAAGGTTGTCAACTTTATATTGTAAACGACTATTGCTGTGAACGAATATTTGGCGCGTTTGTCATAATTTAGGTGAATCATTTATGTACGATTATTGACTGAAATACGGTACAAAATACAAACGAAGATCATAGTATTGTAATCTAATACGAAATTATTCGCCCATTACATAATAGGACTTTTACACAACACTGTGTAATTCCCCTACTATCCAGATCTCATGTATCACTGTGCTCATAATATCTCATCGTGGGTGAGTGTGTGTGTTGTGTATGGTATATCATTTCAGCATTCTCAGGATACCATGGATAGTAGGATATTTGTACAAGGTTGTGTAAATATCCTACTATCCAGATCTCATATATCATTATGCTCATAATCTTCCATTCGTAATTTCTTATCACATTCTTACCACACACAATGATGTTGGTGGGTTGACACAACTTTTATAGTCATGAATGCCCAAACAAACGAGCCGCCTTCTATCCTTCTGACGAATGGAGTGTACCAAGCAATAGTTGGATACATTAAACCAAAGGATTTATTAAATTTGACTTTATCATGCCGTGCTCTGTACAACAATCCCCTCCTTTCACTCACCAACGTGATCGAGGTCGCATTAATGAATGGCAGTAAACATACAAAGGTTCGAATCGAAAGAATCTCTCATACGAATAGTTACATTCGTGGAACGCAATCCGGGTAAAATAATGTTGCTCACGTCCATCCTATCCAACTCCTCCATACTATACCGGTATTGCAGTGATCCTAAATCCCAATAACATCTCGTATCCATAAGCCTATAGTGATAAGGATCAGGAATTAGTTCTTTCAGAAAGATAAGTGCATCCATGGTACTGTTATACTTCTTGACTCTGAACTCCTTCCTTGATAAAATTCGGTCTAACTCCCGTTGCTGACCGACAATAATACCCCGTGTCCTGTACTTTGCAACAGCGCTAACGAATTCTGATCGGAGTTCAGATTGCCTGGGCAGATGGTCATCGACGTACTTATCAACCTCGTGAAAATTACTCAACTGGAGCATCTGATTCAGATCTTTTTTCGTGAAGATAGGCCCAATCTTATTACCACTGCAGTCAAAGCACGGCTCAGTTACGACATAATAGAGAGGGCGACGGGAGAATGGGCAACCATGCCTAAAATGATGAAAAATAGAACAGATATGATTGTGCTGAATGATGTCGTTGATCTCAACATTTGATCTGAGTTGCTTCGCTGGCTTTGTAACTACCTGAGATGTATGTCTCTTCTTACACTGGAGACAGAATGCAAGTCCGTATGGAGTTATCAAGTTAATCGGATTAAGATTGCAACACTCGCACTTCTCTGCAGTTACCAAGAATAGTAATCGACGACTTGAAGGCACATAAATGTTATTACTTAGTAATTGATGGTAGATTCTTTCGATTCGAACCTTTGTATGTTTACTGCCATTCATTAATGCGACCTCGATCACGTTGGTGAGTGAAAGGAGGGGATTGTTGTACAGAGCACGGCATGATAA
>Ga0214477_100430_pt1 | contig 29317 bp, 35 predicted proteins | sample M1_20Mar14CPVII9_FD_165058 | JGI IMG/M metagenome (GOLD analysis project Ga0214477, IMG submission 165058) | Marine eukaryotic communities from Monterey Bay, California, United States - M1_20Mar14CPVII9sort6BwellC16 | ecosystem: Environmental > Aquatic > Marine > Unclassified | place: USA... | reverse complement strand
ACGAGTTGCCATGCTGTTTATATTGATATGATAGGCTGATTAATAATAGGCTGAGTAGTAAGGGGATTGGCGCGACTCCTTTGCTGAAAATGAGATGACAGTATGTCACATCCCAAGGGCTATTAAAGTCTATCAAGGGGTGCAATAGCAAAATATTAAACGAATTTATCGTCTAGATATACTCACTTAGGAAGCTTACCCCTTTTTGAGGGGTATTTGACATTCTGATCTTATCTTAAATGACCCACAAAATGTCAATGTGTCGCACTCTAGCATTACGAGTTGCTATTGCAAATGAGCTATGACTACAACCATTATATAATTGAAGAGAGTTGTAAAGCTATATTGATATAACCGAGATAAAACAATAGCATCAATAGAAGTGAAACAATATAAGCAATAATCTATTGCAATATAATATGTTGGAAACATCACCCCTACTATCCAATCGATACAAACGTATCTCCTCCTCCAATCGTCCTCCCTCCCCTTCCTCCTTATCTAACAGTGGATGGGGAAGGGATACAAAAAATCGTCGTAAATCAAGTATTACATTCCTCCTAGCACTAACAGCCATCTCAGCAGTGGTAACCTACTATTATGATACTAATTTAGCACCATATGAGCAGGAGGTAGCTAAAGATGGTACTACTCGTTTTGCAGTCAATGAAGATTTCTTAACAAGTGTTAAATTAGGTAGTACTGTAGATGAGTATGGATATAGACTTAGTGATGAACAGCGTGCTTTAGCTCGATCTATGAACGTTGAGAAGAGGGTGAGTTATTGTATATGTGTTATGTGCGTGTGTGTTGTCGACCGATGACGATGTGTTCATATCATGTGTTCACATCTTACTAACCATACTCTCCCCCCATACAAACTCTCCCCCCAGATCATGGCAATGACCAAAGATGTATGGCCAGAATGCATGGCCCAACATATGCAAGCTGATGTATGTAAAGATTTTATTGATTCTGAAATCGCCACATACTTTTCCGGTGCCGATCGATATATTAAAACATACATTAAAGAAAAACGTGACAATGTCGATGAATGGTATAATGTTATTGATATGGTAATGGATGATAATAATTTGGTTATTGGTGAAACTGGTGATGGTGTTGTTTATTATCCATTGTAAGTTATATCTTGTTCGTGTTATAGATTTGAGTTTGTGGATACCTCATTGTCTAGGTCGCTCATATCATGTGTCCCCCCTCTCTTCTACATCTGTAACACAACACACAGCATGTGGGATGGATCAGGTCAAGAAGCAACAGTCGAGGCACAAACGGCAATCCCACCCATTATTGCCACCGAGACCGAGAGTGGCTCTCAAGAAGCAGAAGTCTTAACGACTGTCTATGCACCCATGACTGCCGAGACAGAATTCATGTTACGGACTGCTGCCGCTACTACTACTGTCTCGTCTACTACTACCTCAAGTGGATCAGGATCGACACCTCAAGTTACTCCTCCTCCAACACCTAATCCGACTTCTAACCCGACACCGAATCCTGTTGCCCCGCCACCTACTACCAACTCGGGTCAGACTAATCCACAATCGTCTGGATTCACTCCCTCAACTTGGGCTCCCGTCACACCCGCACCCACTGACCAACCAGCAACTAACAACCCAACAGTTTCACCAACCACAAATGAACCAAGTGTTTCCCCGACTACCAATGAACCAACTACCGGTACCCCAACTATAGCTGTCACTGATGCTATGACGGCACAGCCACAAGTTCAAGTTCAAGCACAGAATACTGTTGTTGTTAATAGTGGTGTTAGCGGTAGTACGATTACACCTCCTCCTACTAAGGACCCTACACAGAAGCCTACTGCTGTAAGTTTTATCTATCTCTTGTCTTATCGTGTGTGTCTGATTCTTGAGTGGAGTATCTTGTACGTGTGCAAATTGATTCTCTAACCATACCCTCGTGTTGTTCTTCTATGTGTTATATATCACAGCCCCCGACGTTTCCTCCTACGACACCACCACCCACGCCAAATCCCACGCCTAATCCAACAAGTGGTACAGACCCAAATGTAGCTCCAATTGATTCAGGAGGTGCATTTGACTTCCAACAGCCTCCCTTGATTGTGTCCGCCGAGCCATTGATCAGTCAAGGAGCAACCACCGATGGTGCACGATCCGGAACTGATACCAAACCACTCAATGGTGGTGTGGTACTATCAAGTAGTTCACATGGTACCACTGAGGGACAAGAAGAGTTGAACCGTATCTTAGCCGAGCCAGCCGTTATTGAAGATCCAGGTCCTCGAATGGTCGGTCCATTCAACTGTGCCGGTATGACTGGGTATGAGTGTTGTCTAATCGTGAAACATCAAGTGCGTGACTCTGATGTCAATGGTAATGCCATTCAATGTCATTTAGATTATGATGTCACGACGTGCAAGAAGAAGTATGAGTTGGAGCAGCTTGATAACAAGAAGGTATATATCTATGCCAATCACAAGTACTTTGTTAGTAAAGATCCCAAGGTTTCGAATACATGGTCAACATGTACTACCAAGTGGACTGATGGTAGCTACACACGTGATTGGGCTGAGAAGGATTCAAGTTGGAGTAATCAACCGACTCCTACGAGTTATGGCAATCCTACTTTTAACCCTACGAATAGGCCAACTCGTCAACCGTAAGTAATGTCATGCTTTGTGTATCTGTTCTTATGCCTGGATAATGTAATACATATCAGACATGTCATCTCGCCCTAATACCTTTTCTTTTCACTCTCCTCTCAATACAACAGAACACCCCAGCCAACCAATCCAACTGGTGTGGTTGCTCCTCCATTGGCAGACTTAGTCCCAAGCACATCGGCACCATGTCCTGCTGGATATGAATGTCTCCAAGATGCCAACTTTGGTGTAGACGCGCCCACGTCCCCATTCAAGATTGATCTAGTTACCGAGACTATGAATTCCGACTCAGCCGATGCATACAAGACTGCCATGAATCATTGGCAAGAGATTATTGTTGGTGATCTTGAAAGTGTTAGTACGTTGGGAATGGCGAATGATGGTTGTTCCAATCCTTTCCCTGAAGTGATTGATGATACGCACATCTGTGGTAAGGATAAGGAAATAGATGGAAAAGGTAAAATACTAGGCTCGGCTTCTGCCATGTATGAGCGTGTTACTGATGGTACTGTTATTGCTGGTAATATGGAGTTTGACACGGCTGATGTTCAAGCTATGATTGATGCCGGAACTTGGGAGTCTGTTATCATTCATGAAATGGGACACATTCTAGGTGAGACGGACTGCCGTGTTATATATTGATGACTAGTATACCTTTAATTGGTCTCTTGTGTCTATATGTATGCTAACATCTTCATCTCTATTCTTGGTCTTCATTAGGTATCGGTTCACAATGGGCCTCGAAGGGTATTGTTCAATACAATGAACAAACTGGCGGGTATACTTATACTGGAGCTAATGGTATCAATGTTTGGAAGAACGTCTGGCAGTGTTCATCCGATGCACCTCCCATTGAAACCGATGGAGGTGCCGGTACTGCCGGTCTGCATTGGGATGAGGCTTGTATGTTGAATGAGCGCATGACTGGTTATGTCAACCCGGTGTACAACCCGACCTCGTTACTTACCATTGCAAACCTCGCCGATATGGGCTACGTAGTTGATTTCACCAAGGCTCAAGCTTATGATGGATACAATATGAACAATAACATTCCAGGATGTTGCAATCCACCAGCCCGTCTTGTTGCAGCAACTCAAGATCCGACTCCCAACCCAACTCAGCAGCCTACTCCATTTCCAACAACAGCCGAGGTAAGCTTCTGTTGTTGTCTGAATTCTCAAGTCTATCTCTTGACTTGAGGGTCCTAAGGTATCCTTCACGGGCATCATCTAAGTCATCTACCTCTAAGTAAACAGCACTAACTCTTTTCCTCTCTTCTTCTCTTTTCTGATCCGTCTTACAGCCCACTCCACTTCCAACGCCATTCCCAACGACTCCTCCTGTGAATGCCCCAACACCGGTAAGGCATATGCTGATCATATAATATTTGTGCACATCTTATGCACTTTTTATTTTTGATGCTTATCCTCTCATATTCTTCATCTCTTTTCAAACAGCCACCGTCTCCGCGTCCGACAGATGCACCCACTCCTCCTCCTACAAATTGTAAGTACTGTACTTGCTTTGTGCATATGAATGATGCTCTTTCCGCTTTAGACTAACCTCTGAACTTCCCAACCTCTCTCTTATAACATGAACTTCCCAACCTCTCTCTTATAACATTCAACTATGTCACGCAGATCCAACGCCCAACCCCACAGAACAACCCACACCTTTGCCAACTCCGTTGCCCACTTTTGCCCAGGCAGCCGCAAGACTTACTGCGGTTCCTACAACTGCTTCGCCGACCCAACAGCCTACTATTTATAGTGGTCAATTAGCAACGAATATCATCACAGGCGAAGAGTGTGTAATTCCCGGAAGTAACACATGTAGTGTCGAACACGATCTTTCTGCATGTGATGGAAACAAACCATACTGTTGCAACAAAGACAATGGTAAAAACAATGGTGATTATGATAAGTGTACTACACAAGGTGGTGTCAGGTCATGCAAGGCCGGTATAGCTTCTCCAAATACCTGTGGCCAAATTAAACCGTCAAGCAATGCAAAGAATAATGAAAAGGGTGAAGAATGTGAAGGAGGACTGTTCTGTTGTATTCAGGAACAAGGGAATAAGAAGTGGGGATCGTGCATGACACAGGCTGACTGTGAGGCCGCAACTGGTAGTGATCGTCGTGGATTGTTTTCTTCATTTGGTGCCTTGAGGAACCTTGCACAAGACGATGAAGATGATAATACTTGTAAGAAGAAGAAGGTGAGTTATGAGTTGTTGTGTGATGTTGTCATCACGAGTGTCCATATCATGTGTTCATATCTAACTAATGCGTCTCTTATCACATCTTAACTATTTCAGGATATTCCCTGGAAGAAGAAGGTGAGACTAATTCAATTGTCAATATGTTAGGTATCATATATGCGTTACTATTTCCTCATCTTCTACATCTATCTCTTAATTTAGGACAAAGCATGGAAGTTGGGTATGCAGAAACTTCGTGAAAGGAAGCTACCCGCTGGTCAAGCTCGAATCCAGGCTGGAGTTAAGTATGTCGGTGATCAGAAAGTGAGCTTGTTAGTCGAGGATGAAGGCATGCTCTATGAAGTCGAGGTATCCGCCGATGGATCTGTAGTTGTATCGTAGATATATGGCAGTTATATGAGACTTTGAGAGGATCCTGTCTGTTTCCACAAGGTCTCATTTGTGCACATAATCCATAATATTTGTTGAAAAATTGAAATGTCTGCTGTCTTACTTTATAAGCACCTAGGGATAAGGATAAGTGTCGGCCGTACAGCACTCATATATGCTTCCCACATTCACTTGAGCATACAACGTTGCCTTCCAAGCCGCTGACTATCCCTTGACCATGTCTACTTTAAAGCAAACGATTGTGAGTCTTCTCTCATACCAGATTTGACATGATCACGGAGACATCACCACTGCGGATCCTAAGTACTGGCCATACAACACTCATATACGATATGCTTACCACCACATTCACTTGAACACATATGATGTATGTCCTCCAAGCCGTTATTGGTACTATCCCTTCATTCACAACTAACTATGTGGTATCGTCGCCGTTGTATCGCTAACTTGATTATTACCATATCTTTATTGATAAAGTCTGAAACTCTCATCACGTACGTCGGCACACAATAAGCCCTCTCATACAATAACAAATACACTACAATATAATATCTTTGCGAGTGAAACTACTCGACTCTCACACGTACTCGACACAATCATAGGTATATTAGCCCTCTCTACAAACAAATACACAAAACATGGCATCCGAAGACAATATCCCCGAAGGAGATGAATTTGCAAATGATAAAAATGTCAAGAAAACATTACTAATTGAAACGATTGGAAAAGAATGTACAACCTCCGATCATGAAATTTTGCAAGAAATTAACAAGGCAATTGGCGGAGAAGGTGGTACATTACAGGCGGTAGTATTGAGTGGTGGGTATACTAATTATTCATATAAGGTATATATTAAAGAACAGCCAGAGTTATGTGTCTTTGCAAAGTTATCATTTGAGTATGCCTTGGTAAGATTTAGTTTATTGTTTATGTGCATATTGTTCATATCTTTTAATATCGACCTTCTCACACCATACCTCTTTTATGCAGTGGAATCCTGATAAGACAGCCCACTACGATTTGCAACGTACAGTTAATGAATATGATATCATGGTAACAAGTAATGACAAAACACCGGATAGTGTCGTGAAACCATTAGCATTAATTGACTTAAAACAAAATGATCAGAATATGAAATGTTTGGTCACAGAGTGGGCAAAGGCCGACGAACAAATTATTAACCAATTCGTGAGTTTATATCTTCTGAAATTAATGTATATACCGCATTGGTCTGCTTTTTGCTCACATATCATATGTGTGTTCATCTTCGTGTATCTATTAATAGATCGATGGATCAGTAGATCCTCGTATCGCCTCAAGGCTTGCTAATACGTTGGCTGCACTACATCTAATTAAAGATTTTGACCCCGACTTTAATGATAATGTCAAACCTTGTATGGAAAGTTTACTAAACGATACAATGTCACCAACGGCACTAAAGGCCACAACAGTACAAGAACCAAAGGATAGAACCGAAACATATTGCAAAGAATTGGGAACTGAATTAGTCATGAAGATTATTAATGCAAGTATTGCTGATTATCATCAGAAGGATTGTTTAATCCATTCCGATTCTCATTGTGGTAATATATTAGTTGAGGCTAAGCCGAGTGTTGATAAGGTAGGTAGAAGTACATTGCTCGTATGGTCAGACATACCCCCTTCGACTCCTGATACTGATAGTGAAACCAAGATATGAATGTGGATCGAGTGGTTATGGTTGTGGTTCAATTAAATTGTGCATGTGATATGGTTTTGCAATTTCAATAACAACTACTAACGCCCCACCTCCCTCTCTTCTTGGATACGCGTGTGACCATTGTGTGAATTAACTTCGGTTCTCTAAGTTGGAAGAATTCGGGGAGCTAGGAGCTATGGTACTCTGGAAAGTCCGCGTTTGTATTGTTTTATCTTGTGAATGCTTGTGTTCAATATAAAGTCTCGACGAGTTGACTGCTTCATTTGAACTTAGTTTACCTTTGTTTGATTGCCTTTACAAACCAGATGCACTAACAAATGTTATTATCTCCTCTCTTTCATAAACTGTGAAACGCGGATCTTCCAGTGATTGGGAAATGTCAATGGCTGGGCCAAAGGGGAGAGATATTGGACTCGCCTTATCCTTCCCAATTGGTTGTATGCTTGCACATGGCTTGAGTGGCCAACCGGAAGCAAATGAAAGTATCGAGTTATTTATCAACTCTTTGATTGATTCATACCTTGCCTGTATGAAAGATTCTGGAAAGGCTGAAGATGAATTAGCTGGTATACTTCGAAACATCATCGGTTGGTCAGGATGGTTCCAATACTTGGCCTTTTACATGTTGGGAGTACAAATGGAGTTCTTCCCCGTCGAGACAGAAGAGAAGACTGGTCGTATGAAAGATGCCGTGGGTTTGTTGGGTCTTAAGTTCCTACGTCTATCATACGATACAGACTATCTCCCAGCATCATCGGGGATTGATGAGATTCGTAAGATGTTCAATACCTTACTGGACGAGGAGGTAGTTCGTGCACAAGATATGTGGGCATCCTTTCGTCGCAAGAAGCAGCCTCGGAAGAGCTCCATCTTTCGTGGTACCAACCGTCGTGTTAGTGATACCACTGGAATGCTTATGCATGCTGCCGAGAGTGTACGAAACCTATCACTTTCTACTGTAGAGGATGGCAAGTAGGATATTGAGTGTGAGAGATGAAAGAGTAGGCCGTGTGTCTTCAAGAATGGTATCATACTTCGTACTCCATCTATACCAATCTCATTACCATACAACAATAGATTATCTATCGTGCTGCGTACTAATCCACTAAATAATGATGCCATCCTTTCATCTGTAATTTGACATTCATTTAGTTCTAACCTCTTCAGATGGGTATTATTTGAAATGTATTTACCGAGTAGCTTCCATGGTAGGTTGAAATTTATGAAGTGAGCTGCATCTCCAGGGGACAAGGTGAACTCATCGTACTCGTTGTTATTCTTAATGTTGTTGATATCATCCCTGCATTTTGCGGAGATGCCAGAGTGCTCTCCAAAAGCTGCTTCATATTCTATTTCTGCTACTTGATGTTCTAGTTCTGCTTCAGCTTGACGTTCTAGTTCTGTTACTCGTACAGGCATAGGTATCGCCACAGGTAACGGTATTTCCTGTTGTGCCTCGACTTCGGCAATGTCATTACTATTGTTTTGACTACTCATGGGCTGTAAGTTGTTGTTGCAGATACTTCTAATCTATCTCATACCCACGACCTAAATCTCAAAACCAAATTTTTATTACCCTGTATCGTATCCACAAGTGATTTAGTTGCTAGTTAGGACATTATGTGGTACAAGTGTGGAGGGTTTATCTTTTAGGGATTGCAATATTACAGACACATCATCATTATCAACATACAACCTACCAAATTTACAAACACTCAATCTAGAAAGAAACAATATTGGTAGAGAGGGATGTATTATATTATCTAACATGCTACAAAAAGATTGTTCAACTTTGACATCCCTTTCCCTAAGATCCACTGGTATGGGAGATGACGAAGCATTAATCTTTGCTAATTCACTCAAACATAATACCAAGTTAGAATCTCTTCAGTTACAAGACAATCCAATAAAAGAGAGAGGGGAAGGGGAATTATTGAAACTTGTTAATGATATTTCGTCAATTGAGAATACATACAATTGCAATCACAACCTAACAATAGGTATTACAAGCGATAATGTAGCTTGGGTAGATCTAGTATTAATCAATTTTGATCTTATGATGGCAGAGACACCCGATCCGGCGCTCGTTTTGGCAGCTCGTAGGGCCAAGGTTATCCATACTCAGTTAAGCAGCAAGAATAGAAAGAATCTCTGTCAACTACAGGGGGTTGAATACTCTCCCAGTAGCATCTTTGCAGATATTGAGCCGGTTCTTCTACCGAACATTCTTGCATTGATCGGGGGAGCTCATGACCAAAGTGAATTGTATATCGCTCTTCTTCCCTCGGCACCTGACCTAGTATCTCTCATTGATAAGAAGGCCATGTTGGAAGAAGTTATTGCACAAAATATGGCAGATATCACCGCCCTTGATGCCGAACGTGAAAAACTTGTCACAAAGGGAGCTGATCTGAATAAGCGCTTGCTTTTGGTATCTGGCACAGGAGGGGATCAATCAAACCTAATGGAAAGGAATGATAGTAAGAAGAGACAAAGAAGTTAGAAGAGTCCTGGCACAGTTAGTATATGAACTAAAGGCAGTAGCTTGATATATAATATAATCTTTACATGTTAGTTAAACTTGCTGCCGCTCTGTACAAAACACATATACACACTACAGACCAATTCATTCATTTCACTCTACACGCCCTTAAACGCATCCCCACTGGCTTAAGAGTCAAATTACGATCTGAACTACCCTCACATTCCACCGATAGTTCAAATTCGGAGCATATCCTCGCAACAACAGCAAACAATTCCGCCCGTGCCAATGACTGGCCTATACAATTCTGTTTCCCCATTGAGAAAGGGATGAATGAGTCTTTCATTTCTTGTGTTGGATTTTCCCATCTTGATGGTAGATAGGAATCGGGATCTTCGTATATCTTGGGATTACGGAAGAGGCAGAGGAAGTTGAGAGAACATATACTTCCCTTTGGGAGGAGACCACTGCTTGTCATTATATCTCTTTCGATAATCCGAGCTGAGGAGAAGTGGGGATACTTATGGGTAAGTCTCGACTGATCAAAAGTCGGGACATATGATATGCACACCCAAGTGAGGAGCTAGATATATCACTTACCAGATCTTGCCACGGGATATAACCTCATCCCTTCCTTAATCACTCTCTGTAAATGTTCCGAATGACTCCAATTCTCAGGTTTATATTGTCCCAATGATTCCCGAAGCTTCGTCTGTTCCTCGGGATGTTTAGCAAGACAAAGTAATGTCCATGCAATAGTGTAGGCCGTAGTGTCATGTCCTGCCATTACAAACTCCATAAGTTGTGCAGTCTTCTCCTCATCTGTCGGGAAGGCATCATTGGCCTCCATCACTAATTGTATAATCGTACCATCGATATGTTTCTCCTTCTTATTCCGATAGGTCGTCATCATATGCCGTACCACTGATTGTAAATTATTAACCGCTTCATATGCCCGACGACGATCGGGTATTAACCTACCCAACCATCTTCGTATTGGATTAGCACTCTTTCTTGTAAATTCAATAAGGGCATAGTTTAAATCTTCAGTGAATGATTCAATCTCCGATTTGCTTAATGTGTATTCAAACGCTGTTTCAATTAATGCTGATAATACTATCCCAATCATTTCATTTGATGCATCAAATACTACTGAACTGTTGCTGCTGTAATTGTTGTTATTATTTGCAAGTAGTAATGTATTCTGTATCCACTGTTCAGTTTTATCCAATGCAACCTTCGTCATCCTTTTCACATGATTGGAACTAAATGCCGGACTCGCCGCCTTGCGTTTCATATACCAAGCATGACTCATTGACATTGTTAACATTGTATATCTACTACCACTAATATGACGTAAGAATTTATAGAATGCTGGTTTACTAACGGTAGTATCGGATAGTATTTGACGTGTGACATTTGGTTCGGATATTAGAAAGAAATGTGTTGTTGCCTTGAAGGGCATTGAGATTTGATATATCCCATTTGGAAATTGCCTTGATTGTTCCTATATTGTGTATTATGATGAGGGATATAGAGATTAAAAGGATAGAAAAAGTGTTAGTTTGGATGAGACATATAAACTCCCACTCTAACAGCCATAATCTTTTGCAATAGACACACATAACATATACATAACATAATACGTACCAACAACCACCAAGCATAATTAGCTTTAGTAGCCCTAAATATATGATTAAACATACCACCAGGTGCCATTGGAGGATACTTCTTATCATACTTTCTATGTACATGATATATAATGTTGATAATGTGCACAGTAAATATGATAAGAAGGTAAGTAATTATAGTTTTGTAGGATGGTATCCTGAGATTATACTGTTCATTGTATATAGTAGAGATGATCGACGGCCATATATCAGTTACTGAGTTTATTGATGATATCATGATGCTAATATGATCCTCGCAATTATCCAAGTTGTGCTGTGTTAAGAGGCCTATTGCAATGTTGTAATTAATTTCAATAAGTTGTTGTCTTCTCTCGTCAGTGCTTGGTAGCGATAAAAGTAAACCTCTCGTCGCCCTACAATCTACTCTCCATATATCTCTCTACTATATTATGTGCAGTTACAGTTATATCCCATCGATCGTGTAAAGACAATCCTCTCATCATCACAACTCTCGTGGTCGCGTAGGTAGATTTGTCTCTAGCAAGGTTTAGGCAAATTTAGGGGTATTCGTAACAGATAGAATCGAAGAAGCTCTTTCAGCCTTGGTGTAGCTCTTTTGATATGCCTATCCCAAATAGTTTCTTTCTCTCATCTGATTTTCACCTAAACATTTTAGTTAAAGACCCTATGCATGCTATGTTATGAGTTATGAGGCAAAGGAGATTATTGCTTTGCCTTTGCTAATCATATCATGGTTTGGTTTGCAATATTGCTGTTATTAATATGCAGTCTTCTCAACGGCGGTCTTAACATCGTCGAGGCTCGACGGAGACAAAGTCGAAATAATAATAACAATCGAATCATGCACCAACAACCACCTCAGTCGAGACAATATCCAGCAGCTAATAGAAATAGACTACGCTCGACTTTAAACTATATCAATAATGATAGAAATGGATATTCTCCAAATTTAGATGCTATATATGATGAAGCTCATGGCGGCGGAGATACCAACAACAAAGAAAATGATAATGGTTTATACTCAAAATCGTTCTATGAACGTAATAATATGAATACTCCACCATTAATATCACGTGCAGAGCGTTACAAACAACAACAAAGCACTATAAAGCAACAACAAAGAAGAGTATTGCAAACACAAGACAATGGTTCCAACATATTAACAATACCAGATTCACCAATAATTAACTCTGAAACAAATGAAGAATTGGAAGAAATAATAGAAACATCAAAGTTGGGATTAGATTCATCATCGTTATTAAGGAATGATTTAATATTTAATGGTTATTATGATAGACATTCCTATCCTTGGTAAGTTGTGTTGTTTTGTTGTGTTATAGAGTTTTGTGCATATGATGTGCTCAATTTAAGTCTAACACTTCTATACTGCCATTTGCAATCCATTTGTGCTAACACATCTCTCTTAATTCTCATACTATATACTACACTGCACTGCCATTTGCAATATATCTACATTAATTAAAGGGAATATCAATGGTATAATCAAACAGAAGGTACACGTACAGGAATACCTATTGAATTATCTATCAATTTTCATCGTGTATTTAGTGTGGATGTTATCCATCCTGTATTAGATTTAGTAGTATGGATGAGAATCGAATGGGTAGATCCTCGATTAACATGGGATCCGTTAGAGTATGGTAATTTAACAAAGATTTGGATGTGGATAGGCGACGGTGGTAGTGGCGGAGAGACGTCAGAGATTTGGACCCCGGATATAGAGTTGTGGAACTTAGACGAAGGGTTGAGTGATTCTTTTGATGATGCATATGCCATTGTTTCAAATGATGGTTCGATATTCTGGAGTAGACCAGGACATTTACGTCCGGTTTGCAAATGGTATGGACTTAATGATTTCCCATTTGATGAATTGTCGTGTTCTCTTGAGTTTGGTAGTTGGGTATATTCCGGAAAGTACATGAGACTAGTGAAGGGTGGTGGATCTGGATATTCCTTGGGTGGAAGTGAAACGGCAGGCTCATCATTTAACGAGTTTGCTTTTGCGGATGAAAATCCCATCTCTTGCGAAGAGGTGGTTTATCCACCATTTCCAGCGTCGCCTGGAAAGTCCGCGTTTGTATTGTATCATAGTGTGAATTCGTGTGTCCAGTATAAAGTCTCGACGACTTCACTGCTTTGTTTGACCTTAGTTTGTTTTTATTGATTGCCCTTGCATATCATATGTACTAACATATGTTATAATCTCCTCTCTTTCATCATCATAAACTGTGATAACGCGCATCTTCCAGAGGAGGATTGGCCAGTTTTGCTCTACACTGTTAGGATACAACGATCGTGGCAGCCATATATGAGAGGATATGTCACGTTGCAAGTACTTCTAAACTGCATTGGGTTTTCAGCCTTTTGGTTACCACCAATGTGCGGAGAAAGAATGAGTTTATCTATTACTGCCATGCTTGCTGCTGTGGCATCCGAAATTGTTATTGCTGCCAATCTTCCCGCCGCTGCAGAATATACTTGGTTCCAAAAGTTTAGTATATTGTCAATGTGCTTTGCTTTCATATCCCTTCTTGAGTCTGTGGCGGTGTTACATTTCTATTACAAACGATCGAAGGACATGGTTCCGGGATGGTGGGCTGAGTTTAAGAAGTGGCGTGTTATTAGGCAAGCTCAGAAGCAAGCAAAAGAATCAGTAAAGAGAACAAGCGATATGGTTCATGAAGCTAGCCACAATGTACAACAGAGCATGCAAGAGACGATGGATGTTGTACAACAAAAAGTGGATGAAAAGGTATTAAGGAGGTCTTCTGCTGACCACGATAATGACAAAGACGATGACAATAGCTCTGTTTCTGACGATCAATTTATAGATCAGCCTCTTCCTGTACCGACCAAGGAGAAGACTCCATCGCCGCAACCTAATAGCTGTGAATCCTCTATTGAGCCCAATGATGAGGAGAAGAAAAGCGAAGCTAACATTGTAGAATTATCCAATCTTTTGGCTGATGATGACGACTCTTCGGTGGCGTCTCAGGAAAAGCAAGACAAACTAGTTCGTCTAAACGATGTATCTACCAACTCTCTCCATGTATCGGATCTTAGAGGGAAGAGCAATTCACCACGAGATTTATCAAGCAACTCATTAAATGAATCGGATTTGAAACCAGCTAGGCGTCCATCACGCAACCGTGGTCAGCTAGAAGGCGGCAAGAATGATAGCAGCAGTGCCTCAATTGATCACGATTTCGGCGTCATTCAAACAGGAAAGACATTTGCAGATTCAATAATATGTGAGTAGTTTATGCATGTCTGTCGTGTACCTCTTTACAACCTTGTATACCGCGAATGACTCATATCTTATGCTCAATCTCAACCACCCACCCTCAACAGCCAATATTTCGATTGACGATGCCTTAGATGTCAATCAATTGCAACCGAGCCCTTCACGACGACGATCCTCGGCATCATCATCCGCAAAATTACAAGATACGAAACATGTTAACTTTTCAAACCAAAATATTGTGTATGAGGATGATACCCCAAACCTCCGCGCTTCCCTTTCCCTGCATAAGGACAAGGAGGCTAATAAAAGTTCGGCAACAATCGATAGTAATGCAACTATAAGCTCCAATACTAGGGTACCGAGGGATGCAGATGACTTTGTCAATGAAGAGGAGATTGAGAATAATAGAGAATGGAAAGTTATTGCATCTCGGATAGATGATGTTGCGAGATTCTGGATACCAATGGCATTTGTTATTTCACTTGCCATTGTCCTTGCCGAGGTGTTTTAGATATCTTAATTTGGAATCTGAGGAAGAAATGTACAAATTGTAAATCAAATGAAACACAATAGAATCAAAAGCTCTCCTTGATGGTGAATAATACGAGCAATGAGCAGTAACTCACCATACTGCTGCAATGTTAAAAAAGGATATAGGATACCGGGATACCACCGACATTCGATGAGCAGTTAGTGGTCACACCGACCTCTCTAGATGGGTAGGAAGGAGAGGCAGAGTAGACTAATCAGGTATGTTAATGTCCTATCAATATGAAACCTAAATATGAAGTGTTTATCTCCTACTTATGTGAGCATTCCTCCTAACCGACCACTACAACTGTGCCTAAGAAATTCATTCAACTATTCAAGGAATCCAATCAGTGCTGCCAGAGTAGCATCCATATTGTCGAATGAGGCAACTGAGAATACTTTTCCGTCACTAGTTGAGTCACAAACATTGCTACTAAGGGAACACATGAAGTCTGACGCACTCGATGGAACATTGTTCTCAATGAAGAAAGGAATTATCAAGGTACCATCGAGTTTAGCCGAGTCAGCCTCTGCTAGTGCTAATGCAGCTGGATCGTTTCCCCCACTCGTGGGCACACCGTCTGTCACTAGTAGGATGACATTCTTCCTTCCTGGACTTGCTGCAAAGAGATCTTGGCATGTGGTGATTGCGGCTGCTGTGTTCGTACCGCCGCCACTGTAATCTATCTCACTAGACAGGTACGTCTTGGTATCTGTAGCTGAAGATAAGGCTTGAGTGGCATAAGCTGAACTACTCCACTGTACAATAGAGAATTCCTTCGTTACGTTGTACACTTCTACGGCCTCTACAACTTCTGTCGAAAACGAGACGGTGGTAGCAAAGTTTGCACAACAAGTGTCCGTGCTCGTCTCAGTTTGACAATCAGAGGCACAGTTGGAGCAGCTTTGAGGTGACATAGGGTTGGGAGAGCATACGGAGCCTGATGCATCCAAAGCAATACACATATTGAAATCATTACTCGATAGACTTGGTACATATGGCTGAGACTCCTCCGAATAGTTCAAATGAGAAACAGCTGTTGTTGTTTCAAATGTTTCCGTCATGGCTGGGTCTGATGATTCTTGAGACAAGGTACGAACTGTATTGGTAATGGATGACAAGGCTGCTTCGGTACTTAGTGTGGATGCAATGTAACTGACAGCAGCCTCTGAGGCGGCATCTGAACTACCATAAACAGTAATCTCGTATTGGACATATTCATTATTATCAACAGATGTGACAGTAACGGTAGACCCCGCGGGCAGAGTAAGTTCTTGAGCAATAGCATCTTCGTAGTATCCTTCGACCTCATTCATCTGCAATGAGTTGAACACGGCTGTATCCAAGCCACTAACAAGGAGTGCTCCCGAGGTAGACAGGGCAAAGCCATATGTAGCACCACTATCAGATGTTGAGCGAGGGAGTACTCCACCGGCAGTAGCACCAGATAGGAGGGCCTTCGATGGTGTCTTGAGATGGAAGTAGTCTGATAACTGCCCACATACTCCATCATACAGACAGCTCAAAGGAGCCTCACATTGAGAGCTGGCTTGACACATACTTGTTGTTGTCTGAAGAATCTTGTCTGGGGACTTGTGACCAATGTCCCCCAATACATTCCTCTCGCACTGAGCAAACATCCTACTCTTGGCAAGTTCTGGGTATTGTGATTGAAGAGTATCAGAAGTCAAGATTCCCTCTAGGAACATTGTCATAGTTCCGGTTGTAAAAGCGGCTGCCACCGAAGTACCAGACATTGTAGTCGTGTCGTACTCGCCTGTGTTAGTAGCGCCTTCGATTAGTTCTCCTGGGGCCCATATATCAATACATTCACCGTAGTTGGAAGTAAGCGTCTTATCATTCGAGCCACTGTAGATGCCGGCATCTTTTACAGCTCCAACTCGAATAGCTCTTGGGGTATTTGGACTGTAATGACAGGCATTGCCCCCATCATCTCCGGCAGCAATTACAACAGTGTAGCCGAGATCAGTCAAGTCGGATGCAATCTTGTCTAGGATATCACTACGTCCACTAGTGCCGAGGCTGAGGTTAACCACAGCTCTGATCTGCCTAGGCGTATGAGCTAGGTTGTAATCAATCCCATCCTGAATGAGCTTCTCAACTCCACAAAGGATTGAGGCTAAACTGCCTTCTCCTGTAGCAGGATCGATTACCTGCACAGGATGGATAGTAGACATCTTGGCCGTGCCATACTTTTTACCGGCAGCAATCGATGCCATAAAGGTACCATGATCATCAGCTGCTCCATAATCTAGCTCATCTCCGGCACAAACGAAATGCTCCTCGAGACGAGTTGGTCCAGTGTTCCCGACGGTTACATTCCTACCAATCCAATCCGAATGATCAGGATAGATTCCTGTATCAAACATGTAAATATCAATGCCGAATCCTTCATTGATCCAAATGTACTTGAGATTTCGTTTACCCCTGGTTGAGATTCGTTCTAATCCCCAGTTACCTGGTTCATCATCTTCTAGATTGAACTCGGGGATACCAAGTCGACGGTGATCTTGATGAGCTTCTTGGGGTACTTCTTGAAGGGCTTCTTGAGATACTTGTTCATTCTCTTGTTGAGGATCAAGATTCTTCTCGGAGGCACCACCACCAAGGCGTCTAGTAGTAGTTCTAGTACCTCGAGCACGAACGATGTAGTTTGGCTCAACAGCATAAGCACAGCCATCGGCGGCCATGGATGCTGCCTGCGCTGGGCTCATATTAGCAGAGAAGTATTCAGCATTCTCATACAGAGTAATGAGACTTCCTCCATTCCTCCCGATTAGCTTGCTGTGGATATTGTTATGGGGTATGTATGGGCAAAATGAACATATGATATGAGCAAAAGGTACATATCCATATATTGACAAAGAGCGGCGACGGCGTGATGTAATCTATCAATCATGGTACACAAACACAAACTACTTACTTCTTAACAGCCTCGGCAGTAGAGCCACACATTTCCAAATCCTGTTGATGAGGTGAACGAACTACCCTCTTCTCACGCCAAACATTAACAAAGCTAACCGAGTAGTACGAACCCGATGGAGTAGTATACCCTGGACTACTTGGATCGATAGGTGATGATGGTGTACCAATCTGTTATATATATTAAGTTGAAAAAGATAGAATAGATATGTTATGAGTGTAAGTCCATGAGAGAGAGAAAGTGACACATCTTATGTCCAAAATTAAAAATTAAAACTTACCGCAGTATATCCACCCGTAAAATAAAACCGTAGATATCGTGCCGGTTCATACGGACCATTCGTAAATGTAACACTTAAATCAGTAAAGGAGTTACGTGTTTCAAGTGTTGTCCATAAACTATTATCTGAAGACGATTGCAATTCAAAACTTAAGTTTCCGGCCTGTGAAAATTGTATCTCGACCTTTTCGATATGTTCCGGTATGCCTAAATCAATATCAAGATATTGAGGTATATTATTCTGTACTACATTACTCTTCCAATTAGTCGATGCTGATCCGTCTAACACACGGTATGGTTGACCTGCCTGTGTTCCTTCATATGGTTGTGTCGAGGCAGATGCCGTGGGAGGGTTGAGTTTTGTTATACTCTCCTCCTCGTAGATGTGTTGGATGGCATGACCTATAACTGGTTTGATAATATAGGATGAATCTGCCACATCTGTTGATAGCGGGGAGGGTCCATTACGAGATAGACGACGTCCTCGTCTTGAGTTGGATGATTCCTCATCGAGTTGCAATTGTCGACGACTGTCATAATTTGAATCGATATCACTTGTTAATTGCAATCCAAGTAAACCAACGATGGCCAATCCAACGGCAGTAACGAGTTGTTTCCGCCGTGTGATAGTATACATGTTATCCACCATCATTATTGTTGTTCTATTGCTTAATATTATGATTGTCAAAGATAAAGAAGATAAAAAAATAACTGAGCTGAAATGACTAATGGCAGTAGCCACATATTTTTCGGTCACTTTATGACCTGTGACTTACCTTCCAGTAGCGTAAATAATATTCTATTTATTGATATTTGTACATAAAAAATAGTAAATGTAATACAAATATAAAGGTAATGCCTTTGTCATTGTGAATTTTGGTTTGTCCGTCCTCTTCAACTTGTAATTGTCCAAGGTAACTATCTTACCTATAGATTCTACTACCAATGTATCTGCACCATGATATTGGGTAAGCCGATATACCGGACAAAACTATCACCTTTGGATTATATTATTAGTGCTTGACCCCTTAGCTCAGTGCCTCAGAGCGCTCCACTTGTGCGGCATACTTGATTGATACCTCCGATAATGTTGACAATTGCAACAATAACTCATGACTTAGGGAAGAGCAATACCATTCCTAACAACAATGCCCTACAAATCTACACATCACTCTGACTCTACATCACTTCGTTGCCTCTTCTTTCCACTTATATTCTTGGCATCCACATTATATGACAGAAGAGCGGGTGCCGTTGATACTAGTGCCGTATATAATTCATTATGACCATGTTCTCTTCCGATCAAGGTAATAATACGTGGCAGAAGAATAGGCTCAACATCTTCAAGTAACTTTCCAATAGAAACGTATCCAATACCCTGTATATTGCACAGCTCCTGTCTGTTCTCGCTGTTCAGATGATACTTGATGACTTTGGCCCTACCAGCTGCATGAGAGCTTTCATTTTCATATCGTCTATTCATATGAATTGGTCGAAATATGCTAGTACCACGAGGTATAAGCCTAATCTGGTCAACGTGTGGTTTGACTTGTATGTCTTTTCAATTGACGCAGGATGATTCAGTAATAAAAAGAATGCCCGGCTTCCTCTCCCGCTGATTTTGTTATGCTGCAAATCAAGCCTTTTCAATTTAGTATTGTTTTCGAGGGAAGACGCAATGAGTTCTGCTCCCTCGTCATCGATACCAGTATTTTCAAGATCCAAGAATTTCAATCTTGTATCATCTTTCCGCAGTAGATTTGATAATGTAACACATCCCTCCCTTCCAATGTTGTTGCCTTTCAAATCAAGTGTAGATAGGAGTGGAAGATTATATGTTTCCAATGAAGATATATCTGTAATAGCACATCTCTCAAAGTATAATCTCTTCACAGGTCTTCAATGTAATGCTCTAATCAATACTTCAAAGCACTCCGAGTTGATTATGTTTCGACTAAAGTCGATAAATGATAAATTTGGTGAATCTCCAAGAATGGAATCATGCTCCGTACTCCATCTATACCAAATGCATTATTTTCAATATCCAATTGTCCACCAAACAATGAGGACATATGGTTGTTGATCATACAGCCTTCTAAGTTTACAAATTCCAAGTGTGTGTTATTTGCAATGTATCCTCCGAGTAATTCCCATGCTTGGTCTGTGAACCGCTGTGAATTAGACGAACTTATCATTAAACCAATCGTATCAGACTCATTATTCTTAATATCATTTATCCCATCTCGGCATCGAAAAGAAAGCTCTCCAAACGCTTGATTGATTAAATTGTTCTTGTTCAGGAGAATAATGTAGTGTGGTAAGGTTTATCGTCGCCATGTATTTTGTTGTTGTTATATTATTATTGATTGGAGGGTTGTACTTCTGTAATCCTTTTCTATTATTATATGACGAGCGGTTTGCTTGTACCTAACGTATCAGTATATCAACAGAAGACAATTCCGAATTGTACAAAAAACTAAGAATTTGGAGGTCGAGATAAATCTCCCTCGCGTGCAATAACTAGCAATCCGGCCGCTATGAGACTACCCTTGATCGAAAGGGCGTTAAACACTGATCTAAATACAATACTTTCGACATATGAGCTGCTATTTTGACCGCTAAATGAGACACCAGCATTCAACACAGTACAACCCCACTCCACCTCTATCTGACCAAAACTCTCATAAAAAATGCGGTATCCTAATTTAAGTTACCCATACATATATATACAATCAAGACAATCATGTTGGGTTGTAAATTGGTCAAATAGGGCGGCAATGCAACTACGTGGACCTGGATAAGTATAGGAGGATTAGTAGTAAACAGCGCAGATAATTGTTCGTTGGAACAGGTCTCGACGGTGGTATTTTCTTATTGAGTTGTATAAACAAAATATGAATGAGGTCGAACAACATCAAGCAGCTTTTGGAGAGCATACCGGCCTCTCCACTGGTTGTAGATTTATAATTAACGGAATAAAGAGAAATTATATTGGTGTTGATAGACTTATATTGAAAGAGCTCATTGAGACCCCATCGCTAGAATTGTCAGACCTTGCATGGAAATTGCTTGGACGATACATTGCAAATAATACATGTTTGAAAACTTTTAGCCTTCGTAGTTGTGGAATCTCCGACGAAAAGATGGCATTATTATTTAGTGAATTAACAAGCAGTAGTTCGATAAGTGAATTTGATGTAACTATTAATGAGTTCGGCATTGAAGGATTGCGAAGTATGATTCCTTTCATGAGCTACTCACCACAACTAATTAATCTTGGTGTTGGTGGCAACAATAATATCAACACAGAATGCTTTGAGTTATTGACAAGAGCATTGCACGGAAGACTTGTGGAGAAATTATACCTTTTTGATTGCAATATAACAAACATATCGGCATTAGATATATACAATCTACCACACCTACAATTACTACATTTGAGTGATAATAATATTGGTAGAGAGGGATGTCTAACAATATCCAATCTTCTGCAACAAGAGGGATCAAATTTAAAACAACTTTATTTGGCAAGTATAGGAATGGGGGATGAGGGAGCTGAATTACTAGCCACGTCACTGAAACATAATACAAAGCTAGAAACACTTTCTATTCCAAAAAACAACATCACAAAGAGAGGGAAAGGTGCATTCTTGAAACTGTTAGTTGATGCTTCATCTATTGAGAATACGTATAATTCAAATCACACATTGATGACTCTTCTGTTCGAGCTTTATATTACCAGAAACGACGAGACGGATAGACATATTAGAACAGCAATACAGATTAACGAGTCAAGTCGAAATTCTCATTTAGCGGGCAGGGAAAAGATTATCAAGTATCAGCTAAACAATCAGAATAGAAAGGAGCTATGTCATTTAAAGGGTATTGAATACACTTCCATTGCAAACCCCTTTGCAGATATTGAGCCCCTACTTTTCCCAAACATTCTTGCTTTGATTGGCATAGAACACGGTCAAAGTGAATTTTATCAAGCTCTCATACCAATGGCACCAGACCTCATGTCTTATATTGATAGACGGGCCTTGATTTCTCGGGATATTGCCGCCGTAGAGGACTCTTGCCGAACTAACTAAGAAACGGGATGAACTTTACAATAGAAGGGCGTGTATGGAATTTTTAGCAGATACACAAGGAAAGGATGAGAGAGATGAACAAAAGGCCATGAATTGTGGAGAAAAGAAGAGGCGTATATAGTTATGTCAGTCTCAACTACTACGCCGAGATGAAGCACAATTTACAGATATTTCTCGGTCGGTCAGTACATTGCAAATAACAACATATTAAAGACTATTGCTGGTGTTTTAACTGCTTTTAATAACCACTTACTCATTGGACTATGCTAAGTTTATTCTAGGTTTAACGTTTCTTCTTTCTTCTACTCCCCTTCCTCAAATTGTTCCAAGTTTCCCATCTCCTGATCAACCTCAGCCTTACATATATCATATGCCTCATGTAACATGTGTTCATATGTTTCACTATCCTCAATACAGCCATGCTTTACATGTCTAATTTTCTTAGATAACTCGTCTGGGGTATATGTTCGATCACCCCACACCATAGTGCACTGATCAGATCCATTCAACTTGGCACCCTCTAATAATAACTCCTCTTCAGTACAACCAGTTACATCTCGTTCAAACCTAGTCCAACACATGGCACCTAATTGACAATTGTTATGTCCATCTTCATCATCTAATTCAATATCATTAGCATCAACATATAATTCATCAGGAGCCTCCATTCGATCTAAACAACAGTTGGCACTCTTACCCCATAGATATTCATCAGCTGCCAATGTCGCCGGTCGAGCTACTGTATATGCTATACATTTTGAATCGGCGTTACATAATGATTCACAATGTTCATTTAATTCTTTGCCTGATAATGGAATGGATGAATCACATCAAATCCTAATGTCTCATAGGCGTGAGCTTTGGTAGAGCAGAAGAAACATCCTCCATCGTCAATATCATATGTTGTTTTACCAGCGGGTAGTGATGTGTATGAATTACGACAGTCAGCTGATATTGCAATTATGTTGCATGATAATATGAGGGCTGATAGTAGAGTGGTCATTGTAATTTTGTATTTGTATGTGTTGTATTTTGTGAATTGATTTCTCCGGAGAGATTTAGAGAGAACAACAGTGCAGCAATGGGCAGTATCACAAGAAGGAGATAGATGCTTATGATCTTGTTTTCAACGCTGCTACAATCAGTACATTTACTCTCTCTTATCTATCAAGTAGGTTGGGTTGGGTTGGTCACAAAGATGAGAGCACAACCAAGTGCCTCGGGGGGACTTGTTGGCGACCAAACCCCAATATCTTCGCATTGTGAGATAGGTATCCTCTCTCAGAAATGGACATGAGAGCCACATTCCATAATGTTTTTCTATTGCATTCTATTGTCCCAAATAATACTGAAAGACTCCCAAAAATTAACCCTTACTGGAAGGTTTTTAATAATTATTTCTTAGGACATTCACACCGGGTTGAATTTACCCAAGATACTTATTCGCTCAATGTTCGCAGGATTGTCGAAGCGTGAAGGGCCTTCAGTTCATTTTAGCTCGGCCATTCGCCCTATCTTTGCAACTAAAACAATCGTCACTAAGATATAGTTACTGCTCTATAAATACATCCTCTATACCAATTGCAATATGGATGATCTAAATGCTTACCTACTGCAAAAGTACGGCGTTGGCGGTCAACAACAGCCGTCACAAAATCCCTCGGCAAATCAACAACAACCCCCATCGTCGTCGTTCGATCAAACTAATCCATCTATAGTAGCCCTTCTTCAACATCGTCAAGAACTAGAACTACGTCAACAACTACTTGCATTACAAGAGGCTAAGTTGCAACAGCAGCATGACGTACATCAAGCACTACAAGCAGCCGGTGGCGGTGGTATGTCACAAGCCGACGAAGAGCGTCGTCTCCTATCATCACGAGTAGCACAACTCGAGGGAACATATAATAATCGTCAACATGTCCAAGATGATTTACGTACACGATTAGAACAAGAATTATTGAAACGTAGGGCTACTGAAATATTATTAAAACGTGGTGCTGCTGCCGCAATGCAACAGCCAGAAGAAAAGCCATCGGGCGGCGTACCAAGAGCAATTCCACATTCAATGGGAGGAGGTGTCAGTACCTCACTACAGCCTCCCACAGCAAAAGGCAAACATAACATACCCCCCGATGTGAAGGAAGAGGAAAAGATACGATTAAGACAAGATATATTACAACAACATGTACGTGAACAGCAGACGTTATTAACTAGTCAACATAATGGCTCTGCCGCTAATGAGTTGGAAACATATCAATATAAATTACAATTATTAAAACAGCTAGAACAATCACGTCAGTTAAAGTTAGATGCGGCAGTGGCAAGACTATTACCCAATAATAATCCCACTCCACCCATTACAAATACTACCACTAATCCAAGAACAGTGAATAGTCAAGGAGCAATAGTAACATCTCCAAACACGGGTGGACGATGGGATCATGGAGGACATGGTAATACATACACTTTGATGTCACCTAATAATGTTAGGGTTGGTGATAATTCCTTTCCTAGTAAATTACATGAAGTATTAGCTTATTGTGAACGGGCTAATTTGACACATGTTATTAGTTGGTTACCACATGGTACGCAATTGTATATTGTTTTGATTTAGTTTGTTGGGGTATATTGTTTGTGGTATCCTCATCTCATACTCTTCTCATAATCAATCCCCTCTACTTTAAACCAACATATAGGACGGGCATTTAAAATACATGATAAGGATCAATTTATGAGTATTGTATCACCACGATTCTTCAAGGCTACTAAGTTACGGAGTTTCCATCGTCAGTTGTATCTGTGGGGATTTGCTCGGTAAGATTATTTTGTGTGCACATCATATGTCCATCTTTTTCTTTGATATGACCATTAGCCAAATCCCCACTAACCCCTTGTGCATCATATCCTAATGTCTCGTATGCATGAGCTTTTGTAGCACAGAAGAAACATAAAGCTTTTTTCACATACCAATAGACAATAACTAATTTATTATCTTTCGGCGGAAGTGCTGAGAATCAACACCAAACTTTGCTTCCTTCTCATCGCATAATACATGCATTGTTTCTTTTGCACTTTCAAGATTCTCAGCAGTAACCACATATTCTTTCTCTTTCCAAGCCTTCTTCAAATCCTCACATGCATGTTTAGCTGCATTAGCGGCTTTGATTGTTGTCATACTTGAGTGCGCGTAAAATGTATTGGAATTCAAGCTCATTTTCACCCGATATTTCACAGCTACCGCACGTTGTGTATTACATCTAGTAACTCCTCTGATCATCTGCTCTCCCTCCTCTACCTCTGCCTCACGCGCTCGCTTCTTGCTAGCATCAGTTTTACTTGCATGTGTGTCATCATAAAGAGTTTGAAGCAGAGCATCATATGGTGCTTGAAGAAAAGACTTGACGTTCGAAAGTGCTGCTCTGTCCGCGCCACTATTGCTATTTACAGCATCACGCGTCTTTTCCTTGACCAACGCAGCAGCCTTCCCAAGAAACTCCATCTTTGTTGCCTCCTTGATGCAGTGACTCATGCAACAAAGTACCTCCGTTGTGAAGTTACGATTATACTCAGAGCTGGCCTCATACCACCATGCCAACTTCCGACGAGCAGACATTGATAATACTAGTGGATTCTCACATTCAAAGCCATGGTAGCATGGGTCAAATTCATTGCACTTATCCCCAAGTAAGAAGTTCTTGAACGCAATACATGCATACACACGAGCAATGTGGATATTGCACGACATGAGCAACCAACAGATTACCAAAGATTGAGTAGTTGGCAAGATCCCTATCGATATTAGAAGATGCGTCAGGTTCACGAAGCTTGAGACAGATGAGGAAGATGGCATACATCTCCTTGCATCGCTTCTTCATTGATTCAACGATACTTGGGGTGACCTTCATTTCAAAGGTAGAATCTGCCATGTAGCATGGTGGTCCATGCAAGAAAATGAAGACTGGCCACAATCCTTTCATCTCTTGGTACATGTAAACTTCAATATGTAACAAAGTGAAGGTGAAGAAATGGTAGAAGTCGTGCTGTTCAAGAAACTGCTCCACTGTTGGCAAATCTGGACCGTCAAATGCCGCCTTACACCGGTTAAGTGCACCAAACCCTCCAACTTTACCTTTGAGATATTCAAGCCACAAACTGATTCGATCCCTAGCTCTCGATCTAGCAGCAGAAGAGAACTTTGATGCATCATAAATATCTACTCCTGGACCTCGTTTCACTGGGTGTTCATCTCCAAAGGCATCCCCCCAGTTAAAGAAGCCGAAGATCAAGTCCATAATCACATCAGTCAACACAAGATGTCCTTCAACAGTGTCCGCCGCCCATGAGGCAAGTGCAATCATTTGAATACTTGTGGCCAAGATGTAAGCAAAGTAAGACATACCAAAGTCCTCGTTCAATGGGTCGGCGGATGTGTCAAGTTCCTTCACCTTCTTGAAGAATGATTCACCCTCGCCGGCACACTCATTGTGTGATGCTGGTACCCAGCTCATACTACCTTGTAGCCACTCATGAGCTTGACAAGCTTTACTCAACTCGACACCGATCGACACTAACAGTTCCTGTACACCTGATTCGACAATCAAAAGGCAGAGACGTTTCAGGTAGGAACGAACACGAATGACTCCACCGAGAACTTCACATTCCTCCTCACTATGGCCAATCATGTACATAAAGATACAGACAACAAAAGGAAGATGAATCTTCTGGTTGTCTTCTTGATATCTCATCTCTTCCATATCAATAGCATCCTGAATTGTCATATCAAGAAGATTACTTGGAGAGATCGAACAGAAAAATTGGCATAGATTGATAGCAAAGGTCGACAACAACTCGGTGTTCTTTAGACTTTGAAGATCAAGGTTGAATACTGTCAGAATGAAAGCCAAAGGTTCGTAGAAGGATGACCTAACTATGCCATTTCCAGCACAACCAATCTTCTTCTTGGCACGATGATAGTAAACCTTGGCTGCCCTACTGTCACCTAATTGGGGTAACAGATGATTGAAGAAAGCACCCGCCATGAAGAAGAATGTAGGAAGGAACAGTTCAAATCTCTTCCACATATGGTACGCTTGTACACGACAATTATTCAGTACTTCTTGGACAGGATCTCTTGGGTGACATGGAGTCGACTCTTCGGGTGCCTCGGGATCCTCATAGTTCTCTTCATCAACATCATACACGACGACTGGCTCGTCGTCTTCCTCGTCTTCCTCCGAATCGCCACTTCCTGATAATAATGCTGCGGCACCTAATGCAGCTGCACCTTGAGCAACAGAAGGAGCGGTGCCCGATGCCAACGAGGCAAGAGTAGCTCCAACAGTATCTCCACCAGAGGATATCGCAGCACCAACAGCGGAAGCAGCATCAGCAGCAGCAGAAGCAGCCTCTATAACATCACTCATCCCATACACACGTACTATCTTCATGAGAAAGATAGTACCGACTACAGTCCTTGTTGTGAACCATGACGAACTCTTGATCCTCCCATGGAGTGCCGCCAAGCCTTGTAGGACAGGTGGAAGAATGAATGGAAAAAGCAAGGCGATTCCCCAAATACCTGCAACAACCGCCAAAATCAACGCAATCAATTTCCCCCACATGCCGATGACGAAAACAAAACTCAATGCAGAAGTGATGTAGATACACGCCTTCGAACAGAGTACAGGTTCTATCAATGCAAAGTAATCCAACACCCCAAAGATGACCGCCGATGCAGCTACCCAAAGCAGAGGTAGGTCGTGGAAGTAGTAAGAAAGTGCGGCAGCTGCCATCCCAGCAAGAATCTTGTAATCATACCTCATGTAGAAACCAAATAGCACGTCCACCCCCACTAATCTCACCAGTAGCTCGAACGGAACCAAGTATGGCATCATTGACGGGTAGATACGAAGGAGTAACAGTACCACGACACCTCTACAGCCAATCCACGTGATACAACTAACGATCCACGACGTCATCCAGGTTGTACATGCCTTGAAGAAGGATGCAATCCACTTGAAGAAGTAGAAAATGCAGTAGGAAAAGAGCATAATGAACCCAAACTTCCACTGTGTAGAGTCTTGAACTGTTTCTCCAATAAATGAAACGATGGTAAACGCAGCACTAGTGGCAAGTAGACTCCTAAAAGAAGGTTCATACAACCATCTGTACGTTTTCTTGAACTTGACAACCGATACACGAAGGGCTGTTGGGATGTAATGTGAAAACATTACATATACAATCAAATACCCAACACATCCTATGCCAACAGCCGAGAGAATCTGCGCCACCAATGGGAGGTGGTTGAGCAAGTCCAAGGCACTACTCAACACAGAACAACCTGCATACTAAAGTTACAAGCAACACATAATGATAGTGTAAGGATATAAACAAGATATGTAAATACGGAAGACGGAAGGCAGAAGGGAAAGATACTCACCACTGAGAGCCCTCCCTGCACCCTACTTGACATAGTCACGACCCCATTGTCCTCAGAATCAAGTGAACCATAGCCCTTGGCACCACCCAAACACCAACATACACATCCTAGGATGGCAAATAGAACCACGGTATAGGCCAGAGAAGGTGCCACAATAAATGCACCACTTGTGCCCTCTGAAAACACACCATCATCCGAACTGCCCTCAACATCACGTAATGTATCCGAAGAAAACATAACTTGGTACCACCACAACCACCCATATCCTCAGAATCACGTGCAGGCATGCCAATGTCCGTACCAATATCCGTCGCAGCCACATCACGTGCACTATCGTCAGTAATCTCTTCCTCCACCAACTCATTACCACCAACCAAAGGATCTGATTGTGAAGAATAGTTCTAGAAACAAAAAGAGAGTATAGTGAGATAATAACAAGTCCCATTCTAAAGTAGGTGCCATCATAAGGATATTAATAATCCCTAGACATTATGTAGAAATGGGAGTATGGAATACTTAAAAAAAGAAAACTTACCGCTACACCAACACTCCATTCCGAACCATCACTGATCGAACCCTACCATTTGACGAATTGGAAATATAAGAACACAATTAAAACAATTAAATAATGATAAACAAACAATATACA
>Ga0214477_100429_pt1 | contig 29349 bp, 23 predicted proteins | sample M1_20Mar14CPVII9_FD_165058 | JGI IMG/M metagenome (GOLD analysis project Ga0214477, IMG submission 165058) | Marine eukaryotic communities from Monterey Bay, California, United States - M1_20Mar14CPVII9sort6BwellC16 | ecosystem: Environmental > Aquatic > Marine > Unclassified | place: USA... | reverse complement strand
CCCACGTGGACAAGGATGTGGCGGAGGATATTGCTGGTGTAATTGTGGAGCACGAAAAAGTTATGGAGTCCAACGCTGCTCATATCTCCACTATTATGCAGGCTCTCCCTGTTGTTGGAACCGAGGCAGTGGATCATCTGTCCCCCAAGGTGGATGAAGTTGTTGTGAAATTAAACTCCCTTCACGTGGACTTTGATATAATGTTGGAGGAGGTGGGACGTAAGTCTGAGATTGCCACCATCTGATTTTGCAATACCTCTGAAAGTCTATGTCCGGCAATTGAATTTCGGAAGTGTGGTATCCTTTTTTCAAAAGTGATAGCTTTTGTAATACACAAGCCAGGAGAAGCCAGGCCATTGTAAACCACAAGCCACCTTTTGAATATCAATATCCGGCTTTCTATTATTATTATCAACAATCCAACCTTTTCAGATAAGAAAGACTTAGGATTTCTTCTTACAATGTCCATAGCAAAAATTTAGTCTACCTCATTGCAATAAAGTCACTGCTCTACACAATATATAGTATATAGTAATCAGCAGACCTACGATAATTGAATAATTGATTTTGTGTTTACTATCCTATAAAATATACAATATTGAGTAATGATTTTCTCATTTTTGAGACGATGTTATTACATCGATTGATAATTAATAATTTATTGATGACAGTCAACCATGCAATATTCACGCCAAGCATATAAATTAATCACCGAATATAATATGTTTATGTTATAATTTTATGACAATAGTACAAGGGCACAACAAACATATATTTAATATTTTCTCATTTAGAAGACGATATATTATCTATGTATTGATAATTGAATCATCGATAGATAATAATCAACCAAACAATATGAATTTGTGTCATATTCAAATGTGTCTATGGATTAGGATCTAGGATGTGCACGGGGCAGCAATCAGCAACAAACATATGTTAAATATTTTCTCATTTATGAGAAGATGTTTATATATTAGCAACCAATCAACTCAATATATTCTACCACAGCAAAACTACAAATACGTCTTCCTTAGTAAGAAACAAATATTGAACACTATGGCCATGGCCACTAACTACACTAATGCATCTTTCTTATTACTAAGAAACAAAATAAGTGTTATGCTATATTCAGTCTATGTCCGATGACACCATGCATAAAGCCAATGTAGGAGATATGCGGGGGGAGTAGCATTGTCATCTTGTGGGAGTGGAAACTTCTTGATCATCAATAATGAGAGGATTCGGCGTTGCCTTGCGGATGAGTGGTTTAGTTACACGGCAGTGACTCATCGTCGCCGTGGGAAACTTCTAGAGCATCAAATGAATGAGAGGCTTCGGCGTTACCTTGCGGGAAGCTGGTTTTATTATTTAGAACGGCCAGTATTACTACTGTTGGGTGAACTTCCGTCGCCGCTCTGGTGTTGTATAGGTCTTAAACCGTGACCTGGTGTTAAGGTCTTAAACCATGACCATAATATACAATAATAATTATTATTGGTATCTATCTACCACTTCTGGCTTTCTCACTAACAAATAGAAACCCTCCTTGTATTCATCTACCTCAGGATGAGGCACCATCTTCATTTCCTCCAGTGCCAACATTCAACAATGCCCGCTTTTCAAGCATTCTCTTTGTTCTTCCCCATTGCCCAATGGAGTATCAACAATCCTTGCACCACCAAGACAATTGTTGTTCTTGGTTGCTGTCTTCTGGCGTCTCTTATTCTTACGACGATTTGGTTTTGATTTTTCTTGCGCTTTCCCCCAACAAGCATTTCAACTTCGGGGGGACTACAATGGATCCTGATGAATCAGGGTACGACGACAGTTCAACCCCCTCAGTATCAGTGTGGACTTATCGGTGGCATTGCTCGGTAGAATCTTAGTAACATCATCTTCGACCCACGGGGTACCAGGAGATGTAATATTCCATCTACTTCTTCAAGAAGAAGTAATATTCCATCTACTTCTTCTTGCTCTTCTTCTTACAACGAGTTGGTTTTGATCCTTCCTTGCGCTTTCCCCCAACAAGCATTTCAACCTTGGGAGGAGCAACCATGGCTCCTGATGAATCAGGATACAACGAGAGCTCAACCCCCTCAGTATCAGTGGACTTATCAGTGTCATTGCTTGGTAGAATCTTAGCATCGTCATCATCATTGCCAATAGTAGGTGTGTATCAGCACTTTCCATCTTTATCAGAAAAGTTTTGTTTGTAGGAGGTAATGGTTTATCAACATCATCATTTTCTATGTGAGAAAACTCTTTCCATCTTTACCAGAAAGGTTTTTGATACTTTATCAAAGGCATCATTTACGTCTCTCAACTTGTCATCGATGAGGTAACTTTCAATCTACATCATGGACATCATTGTAATTATTATTATCTATCTCTTCACTCTTTTTTCTGTTTCTTCCAACACATTTGTGCTTTCCATCAGCAAGTGCCTCAACTTCGGGGGGACTATCCAATGATCCCTGAATCAGGGTACACTGACAGTTCAACCCCCTCAGTATCAGCAGACTTGCCGATGTCATTGCTCAGTGTATTCTCTAATTATTGGCATCGGTTCATAATCTGATGCATTTATTAATTATCTTGCAACTCCATTGTATTATGTTTCTGTATATATTTCCGTTGTCATATTTTTATCAATACATAGCAGTAATGACGTCTACCAAACTTGTAGCAATGGCAATGCATAAGCATGATGCTATGTTTGGAGGGAGGGAATCAATCTTGTTGACCGTCATTGTAAAAAACTTTTCTTTGGATACCATAATAAACTAATTCCTATGTGAGGCTTTCCTAGCTCTTTCTCGAAAAGCGAGAAAGAAATTATGAGGTTCATTCAAAATCAAACACTAACAACTCTCATAAATTAGACAACACTCTCTTTTAAACTACTACTACTACTATTGTACTACTACCACAATCAACTACCCACCACCCGTGATGAAAGTCAACAATACATGCTGCTCAATAACAGCGCCGTGTTTATCTATCACCACGGAAACACTATCATTCATTACAAGAAACATATAATTATGTTTCCGTCCCCAGTTTTATTTCATCATGAGGTGTTGTTGGCTGCATCTTATAAACGCCACCACCGCCGCCACCACCACTTCACCGTCACCTCCCAATATGAGGACTCTCACATTATTTTATTAGGGCAGGGTATATGGTAAGTTTTATGCATTTACAAGAAAGAGAACTATCAGCCGATTGACGAATGTTTGCATGACGTATCACCAGAGATAATAGTGACGGTTGGGCAGATAGGCCCTGCCGCCTCTCCACTATGATCTAGGTAAGTATTTCTATTGTCGATGGAAACATTATACCAGTTATTGCAATTATTTTTGTATCTAAATAATATTTTATCCTACTACTATCTCAATCTCATCGATGATGTGTCACCTGATATATTAGATGTGAGAAAGCCAAAGCATCGAGACGATGAGAACTGGCAGAATTACAAGGTACGTGTTATATAAAATAATTATGTTATAATATTATTGCAATACATTTTATCTTACTATTGTTTTACGTGTACTCTTTCTACTTTTAGGTTGATGACGATGATGAGTGATGACAAAGAAAGAGTTATCAGTGGTTGGTAGAAAGTGAAAGACTTTGTTGACCATGTTGTGGATGGCACCGGCGGCGGCGGCGGTGGCAAAAGATAGAGGTGGCATTGCAATTATTGCAATACGTATATTGCACAAGAGAGAAAGAGAGAGAGAGAGTTCACCGTTACTTCAGGGTTTGTTGTGTAACGGCTATCGTACAATTCAAATAGCACAATTTAAACTTAAAGAAAATGAACAAGAAAACAATAAATGGATATTGTATATTGATAGCGTGGACATTGCAATTCAATGTCTCTTACTTTTGAATTACAAGAGCTCCGGACATTGAATTACAAGAGCTCCGGACATTGAATTACAAGAGCCATCGCTTTCGTAATTCAATGTCCAGTCACTTTTGAAAATCAAAAGTGGATATCTCTTGAATTTCAAGAGATTACTTTTTCCCACTTTTGAGTTACAATGTCCAGGACATTGAGTTTCAGAGGTTTTGCTAATACAGATGACCCTTACCGACCGTGGTTTTAATTCATTAGCCGCGGCAATCCACCACCTGTTGGACAATAATGACCCCACCCTGGTGGTTAATAAGTTGTCGTCAATCGAGACACTTGTGAGTGATATGGATGAGGACGTCAGCAAACGAATCTTGGGTGCTGCCGGGAGTGTATTGGAGAAGATGAACAACCACGTGAATGCTCTTGAGAATCGCATCAAAATTCTTGAGGAGAAACCTCCCGCTGTTGTTAGTCCCTCCCCTACTGGACCTGTATCGCGTATCCCCCAGTCTACTGTAATTACCCTAGATGATGGTACTACTGTTATGTCCGTGGGTGAGTTGGGTGCCAAGTTGAAGACTCTCCAAAAGCAGTCCAGCATTCTTCAGGAGGCATTTGAGGCTCAGGGTGGAGTGACTTATAACGGCACTAATTATACTTCAGAGAAGGAGCTCGAACAAGTTGTAGCTCGTGACATGCCCGGTGGTGCTCACTTCAATGTTTTCGTCAACCCGGTGGATGTCTTTTCCCACCACAAGGAAGCTAAGGAGGTGGATCATACCACAACTTCCGAGGGGAAGATGTTATTGTCTCAAGGGTGTGAATCCAGTGTCGACCGTGCTTTCATCCTCGCCCAGTCTCGTGCCAATATCTCGTGTTACCACAACCAGACTTCTCAGATCTTACCAGGAGAACTAATGGAGGTCATCAAGTCCAAGGAGAAGTGGGAGGGGACGGATGGTCATGCTTCCACTATTATGACGAAACTTAAGTCATCCGTACAGTCAGTTAATAGGGCCATCAAGGATAACCTGAAACAAGGATCGGAGTTGCAGTTAATGGCCTACCAGATGGCGTTGGATTGTCAGACTTTTCACAACCACGTGATTTCTCACATCAGCTCGGAGTTCATGATGTGGCTGCTCAGTCAAATGTTGGTTCTCAGCTACCGCCGCCGCGACCGCCGCTGGTTGTAATAGAGGAGGAGGGACTCCATTGATGCCATTATTGGCATCGATCTCTTCTTGCATTGCCGGGCTGGACATGGTTGCTATTGATTTGTTGCCCTTTGATAATTATTGAGTTGAGAAAATGTCCCAAAGGTCTTTTCATAACTGGGACATGGAGAAGTTGACAGAGAAGAGATGGTAATGAAGATAGAATACCAATCAAGTATGCCGCACTAGTGGAGCGCTCTGAGGCACTGAGCTAAGGGGTCAAGCACTAATAATATAATCCAAAGGTGATCTTCATTACGGTGGTATAATATAAGAAGAATAAGTTATGACATCATCAAAGGGATGACCACTTCTGCTTCAACTGCCGAGCTAACATGTCCCATTTGTTTGATATCATCAAACGATAATGATACCACAAACACAAACAATGAAGATCCAGTGAAGTTTCTCCAAACACCTTGCAATCATCACTTTTGCCAACCATGTATTGAAAGAGTACTTCTCAAACCAAGGTCGAATAATATAATAACAATGGGTCCGTGCCCGATGTGTCGCCTGCCCATAATTTTATTCGATTTAGAGTATATTAGTAGTGATAATACCGACTCTTGTACAAGATACATTGGTAATTCGGATGTAAGCACTTGGCCAATTGCAAATTCCCAGTATAAACAGCGGTCATTAATACCAATGGAAACTGATGAACTATTACAAAGATTAATTAGTCGAAAGGGTGTTATAGAAGGATATGGTATTACATTCTGTTTTCAAAACTCTAAACCATCAATGGAATTTAGTAGTAATCTCAATATTGTATTTGATTATGATTTCAAAGAAGGAACAAACAACAACATAGATGAACATTTGCTACCATTGAGTTCAATTGTATTTGACACTTCTTACTTTCATCAAAGGAGTAATACATTTCATGGCAGGGTTGTTTTTGCAAATCCAATTTGCGACATGAATAATAATGATGATAAGCCTTTTTACTTCTATGAACAGCTACATTGTACGCTACACTTCTCCGAGAACGGAAACTATATCCGAGCAGGGTATCTGAGATGGAAATTGGCAACTACATCTACTCGAGACTATCCATTAGATGGTTGCTGGGAAGTTCAATACACAGACGATCTACCTATAACAATTTCTGTTCAACAACACTTCTTTACTTACAAGGGTTCGAACTGTCAAATCACAATTGGAGATGATTCTTTTCCGAGATTTACTTGGCCTAACTCGTATGGACATGGAGAAGTAAAACTAATTTGTAATCAACCAATTCAAGATATTGATGAAAGTATACAATGGACAACAATACACGGCCATCATCTCATCAAATGGCGTAGGAAATCAAATATTGATGATTGTTGGAAAGTATCAACCTTCAAGGCCGGTACTATTGTCTATCAAACGTACAATCAAAATTCAGGTAGCAGCATATCGTTGGGTCCAAAGCATTATCCAAATCAACTGTGGGGAAATAGTTTCTGCCAAGGATATTGTGTTGGAATGGCATCGTATCATTTTCTGAAACCAGATTGCAACGGCAACTTACATGCTTACATCTCATACGAAAGTCCAAGAACTGAAATGTGGCCATCACTCGATAATGGAGATAACGTTCCTTCACGCGTACCTTTTAGAAACATTCAATGGAACTCTGAAACAAGGACGTTTAACGGTGATATATGTTGGGAAGAAGACTACAATACAACCTGGATGGGTGAGCGACTATGGAAGTACGAGATCACATTTGATTCTACTTTCATGTTTGTTTTATCCGGTACTGTCACTCGATCAACAGGAGAGCCTCACAAGTTTGGAATTGATTTGGTGTATATCAATGCTGCTATAGAATCAACTCTTAAAGAAGAACTACAAAACTCACAAGGAGAATATATGCAACATCTTGAAGCTATCCGTCGCTGGAGAGACGCAGGTGCAACGCCAAAAACATTAGACATGCTAGGTGAAGTGGCAATATCTATTATGGATGATGATAGTAGCAGTAGTGTGATAGATTTTAATCTTTAATATTGTATCGTATTTTTTGTACATCGTTCATAATTAGTTTAGCTCCATACAAATGCCGTATGAAGCAAAGCACTAGCTGACATTGTGTATGCGCACATGTATCCTCCGACTAATGCTCCAGTAACGCCACAACATACAACCTGACCGGACAAGTATAGGTTCTTCACAGGTGTCTTATTACGAAGCCAGTATTGTGCAAATCTCTTTGGAGTATGAGCCAGTCCGTATACCGCCCCTTTGTGAGTGCCCAAGTAGTAATCGTTGGTCAGAGCTGTACCCAATTCTTTGTACTCAATCTTCCCTTCCAATTGAGGAAAGTGTTCAAGCAAAGTCTTCTTAAACATTTCCTCCCATTTGACTTTCATTGCTACATATTCTTTACTCCGGTGTTTGACTCTGTCACCTTCAAACTGTGCTACGTCCTGATATGAACAAGGACCAATCACTAACGCCACTTGCTTCCCAAGGTGTCTCTGATTATATGTCGGATCTTTTGCTGATGAAAATGAGATAAACATAGCAGGTATCTTGAATGGATCAGATCGATAATCAGACATATTCTGGTCATGATCCCACGAGTTGTGAATCCAGTAGTTTGACTTTGGAAGGTTTAATGATGAATCAGGATCGCTGATTCCAACAAACATTGACATCAGCGAGATATTAGATGCAACCTCTTCATCATTTTTCATAATATCAATGTACTTGCTGACCAAACTTTGATGTGATTGAGGTATGAGCTTCATGAATGTAGTAGGGACTCCTACCGACGAGACGACTGACTTTGCAAGTATTTGTTTTCCTTTGACGACCACACCATATGCTCGGTTACTTGTATCATCAATCAATATAGAAGATACTGGAGCCCGAACCAGTACCTTTCCTCCCCATTTCTCAATCACTGCTGAAATATTCTCGCTAATCTTTAATGGGCCTCCCACTGGATAATATGCACCTGATCTATAATGACAGGCAATCAATGCATTCATTAGGAAAGAACCTCTTGACGGAGTTTCACCATAATCACCATAATGATATGTCAAGACTCCTTGCAACTTTTGATTTGATGTGATTGAATCTAAAACCTCCTTTGTTGTCTTGTTGATGATACTAAGTTGTCTACTGAATAGCCACTCTCCAACATTGAATAAAGTTTCGGGTAGCATCTTTAAAGCCAGGTATAACGGAAAGATGTATTTCACTGTATAATGACATGTTGAAAAGTATTTCTCAATTGCCAATTCATCATCTGGAAAAGACATTTTCAACTCCTTCTTCAATCTCTTCCAACTGCTAACAAAGTTGTATCTCTCATTCCCCGATATTGCAATATCGTATGCATCATCCAACGATTCCCACTCTACTTGTGAATCTGTTACATAATCAAATTGTTTACGAAGTGGCGAGCCTTTAACACCCACTTTACCACCAATGTAATGCAATCCGGTATCAAACTCATACCCATTATCGGTAAAGGTGTGTAGATTACCTCCTGCAATATCATGCTGTTCTAGAACTAATACTCTTTTACCCTCCTTGGCTAATATTGCTGCCGTGGATAATCCACCAATACCACTACCAATGATGATCGTATCCAAATCTTTGGGTATCTTCTTCATTGAGAATCCTTCCTTTATTGGATTATCTGACGTTTGTACATTCGGACACGCTGGTCTTTTGATGAATAATCGATATATTGCATAGGCACCACATGCTACTACCGAAGTTGCTATCGCCTTGGTAGTTGTTGTTGAGTTGAGTTGCTTGGTCATCGTATTCATCATTAAGCTGAAGACCCGAAGATACTTTATAGGTGAGAGTAAGATTGCTATCACTGCTTCTAAATAATAAATAATGGACAACACGCTTCGACCATCTATATTTCTTTAATAGTAACCCTCTGTATAGAAGAAGGGTTGTTGCAATACATATTACACTATGGTACTCCTCCCCACACAAACTCCAACGCTACATAAAAAAAAATGAAAAGACCTAAAGGTGGTATCCGGTTCTCCCCCATCTGCCTCACTAGCAGTGGATAGACTAGAGGCGGCGGAGCAGCATAATACTCGAAGAAATCCACTCGTTATATATTCATTATTGTTTATACCATATATATCCAATAGATTGGGAGCGGCCGGAGTAGTCATTTATCTTCATTCGTCTCAAAACTCAAAAACATCATCACCAATTCATCACTGCTCATCACCACATATCACCTGAGGTATTATACTTCCAAAGATGACAAAGAATAAGTCGCCAAAGAATGGCAATCACAACCAAAAGAAGAGGAAAAGATCACCATCTAAAGATGATGGCAATGGTATGGTAGAGGAGTCAATAGTACCACATGTTATTACATGGTTAGAGAAACGAAAGAAGAAGATTCCTGATTCATTAACGAATGAAGATAATATTTCATTATCTATCGATCATATACTTGGTCAACTATCTCTAAAGGAAAGAGAGAAACGGGCACTAATACGACATGTAGAGAAGTGTGTCAATAACAAGAATACTACTACTCATGGTGATGCTACAACTGAGTTGGAAGGGAGTGACAATGAGTATGATATCCATGATATCAAACTAAATACATCACTTGATGTCAAGTCTAGTGATTGGCCAAGTAATGTAGAGTTTAGTAACAATTACAGATGGAACAACGACATACCAAAATCAATTAAAGATCAATACACACCACCAAATAATAATATACGACAACGTGCAAATAGATTAAGTAATAGGGTAAACTTTAAAAAGATTACAGATCCTAATCATCCTGCACATGGACAGTTCGGGCTATATTGTAATCTAGATCATGCCAAACCAGGATCCTGGCTATTAGATTATGTCGGACACATCTCACTCGGGGAAGATCAGGATAAAACATCAGATTATGTATCAGACTTTGGGGAGAAAAGTGAATTGGCCTGTGATGCAAATACATATGGCAATGAAGCGAGATTCTTAAATGACTACAGGAATACAGGATGCTACCCAAATGTTGAGTTTAACACAAGACGTGATGCAAATGGAGAGTTACGACAAGGAGTATTTTTGAGAAAGGATACAGATTCGAGAGTCAAACCTGGATTTGATGGAGTTCGGAAAGATGAGGAGTTATTGGTAAGGTAAGTAGAACTTACTTGTGCACAATTCTATCCGTGGCACAATGGTCACAACCAAACCCAATTCGTGTGGTTGTTGTGGTTGAGTTGAATTGTGCATGATATGGTTTTGCACTTTCCCTAACAAATGCTAACCTGCCCCCCTACCTCACTTCTTGGATATTCTTGTGACTATTGTATGGAATTAACTTCTGATTCCCTAAGCTATGGTAAATCATATTGGAGGTCGCGATTTGGAAACCTTACTGACTTTGTTTGGAGACTTCCAGGCCAACCAATGCCCAACAAAGGCAAACCTGCATCTCAATTGCCTTCTTGACTATTATAAATTGTTAGCTCAGGAGGAATATATGAAGTAAGTGAAAGGAAACAGAATAACTCATGATTGTTGCTTTACATTGACATGACCTAACTTTAAACTTTATCTGCTATCTTAAACCCCCTTGTAGACACTTCATCTTTCCATATTATACACATTTACTTGAAGAAGAGCCCGCCCTTAGGGTCCTAACAGAAGCTGCTTGATAACTTCTTCGGCACGTAAGTGCAAAAAGACGCGGAGCTTATGGATACTGACGAAGGCCCCATTGTCATCTAAGGCCCCGTTGTTGTTTGTGTCGGCTTCAAGAGCAGCAATCAAATGATCGTTATGCTCCAACTTGTAGAGATATTCTTTAACCTTGTGGATAAAGGTGGGACTGGCAAGAATGCTCATATCCTCGTTATACTTTTCAAGGAAGAATGTCTTACCAAAGAAATACTCCTGTTGAAGGTTCTTGTTGTCACCTCCATAGATGTTACTGTGGACACGACCATGATTAAATGCCGAATCCATGTCCCAGTTGAAGTAATGCCGAGTGCCTTCCTTGCTACATTCATGCTCCTTGGCCATGTCAACCCAGAACATATTGTGGCCTCCACCAATTAATTCATGATAAGTTCCAGTGAATGCACTGGTTGCTGCATTTCCCATCATCACGTTAACGTTCACATGGTTTTTCACCCTCCAAACACTACAATTGTCAAGATGACTAGTATCCCCTTCCAACACGAATGGATTACAGTTAAGGGCTTTTACTGAAGGACTCTGGTGACTACAAGTTCCTTCCTCTTTGGTATCACGAAGATGACTACCTGATTGCTTGAAGAGCCAAGTATCATCTTCACGGTATTTGTTTCTATTGATTAGAAACTTCTTATCAACTAAAGAAGAGAAAGCAATGATTGTGAGTGACGAATGAAATGCGAAAGACTCAATGGAGAGCCCATAATACATTATGTCAACTTACTTTGCTCCATATTGACATATACACCTTGAGGTTTTTCCACTACATGGCCATCATATGTATGTAAATCCTCACCCTCGGGAATGACAAGGAATGTTAAAGTGGCAAGGTTTGCCTTTGGAGGCTTATACCACCAAGGGTACACTCCATGATCCTTGGCAATTTCCTGAAGCTTCCAAGCAAGGTTCTCGGCTATAACATTTTGATTGTCCCCATTCTCAAGACTCATCTTCTTCACACCATGCCAGTGATGAACACCCTTACATTCACCCTTGTAACGGTTGAGATTAAGCTTGTAGCTAAACTTAGTACCAACACCATTGGCCTTCTTCTTCCTAATTCCAATCTTGATGGGGTCATCCTTCCCCCAGGCCTTGCAGGACTTTTCCCAGAATAGAGCAGGAACTTCCTGTTCAAAAGTATGATCATTCATAATAGCATAAAGGTCGTTGTGCTTGATCTTGACAATCAATTCACGGGGCTTTTTGGTAGGGTCTGAATCATATAACCCGGGGTAGTCTATAGCATAACACTCTTGTTTAGGCTTGGGGCAGCACTTGGTTTCAACGAGAGACCAATTACAAGATCCATGATCGGTTTCACAATGTTCTTCACACCTTTCAGAACACGAGTCTGGGGGCTTTGGTGCAGTATTGCACTTGTAATATCCATACCAATCCTTCTCCCATACACAAGCCATTCCTCCTATTCCATTCTCACACCATTGTTGTGTGCCTCGGCCAGAACAGTGCGTGGCATCATAACAGTTGCCATTGGCCCAGCGGCAGTTTTGATGACTGTTATACTTTCCATCATGACAATCACACTTAGAATGACGATGGTCACAATCTGGATAGTGTGTGTAGTATGTTAACTGCCTATCTCCATGTTCTTCAGTGGTGACTTGTTGTTCTTCGTGGTCATACTACATGATGATGGTATTGCAATATGAGAAGAAGATCATGTATGATGTGAGTGTTATAGTTAGGCAGTATAAGTCGAATAGAATCATAATAATATGTATATCATATGCACATACATATCATATGCACAAACATAAGATCTGATCATATGATATCCCATTATAGGACCCTATTCGTCTTACCTTATTCTCGTCGGTTAGCTTCATATCATCTGCAGGGCTAACATCCAAGTCAGCAGTGGCAATAGTATCAACGAGTTCACGCTCATTGTCATTAGTAGCACGGAGGTTTGTTTGAGTATCTTCAGTTGTGACGGCGGCGGCATCAGCTGCAGAGACATTGGCAATGCCAATTGCAATGAGTACAAGATGCTTTAGAATCATCTTAACGAGTAGAGTTTGTTATTGGACGATAGGACGAGTATCAATAACAAATTATGCATCAACAACAAATTATGGCAGCATGAAATGTAGTAGATTTGCATTTGAATTGCCACACTCCTCTGCCTAGGATGGAATGCCAGGCACTAGAGTTGATGAGACTCGAGGATGGCTGTTATCAATAGAATACTTTCATAACTGTCGGCGAAATACAAGTGGTATAAATGTTTCTCATCATAATGTGTTAAAGAGTTAAGAGCGATATTTTGCCGGTACTCAAATTTGCATCTCACTCCTTTCCATGCCACTACTGCCCAATTTTTTCTTTCCTTTCGTATCATCTACCGACTCTTCCGCCACTTCAAGAGACTATTCTTTTAGAAGATCTTCATCATCTTCTATGTATGCCGCCCTCCCCCTAGTCTAAGTAAAAGTATCTTACACTAACTCACAAAAGGAAGTATCTTATATCACTGCAATGGCAATGCTCAAAACACTGGCTTAGGTACCTTGCATTAAGTTTATATTACCAAGCTAGCGAATCTATTTCTTCTTCTTCCTCTTCTTTTTCTTCTTTTTGTTATTGTTCGATTTCTTCTTGTTAGTACCTCCGCCGGGGGTAACTAACTCCATCTCACCCATCTCCCCTCCTATATCATCTAAACCCTGCAATGTCATTTCTCCAGCAGATCCACCACCAAAAGCAGTAGGTGGAGAGAGAGGTGTCATTTCCTTCTTCTTAGGTTGTGTTGCAGTTTTTGCAGCACGTTCATTACGCTCTTTCCTCATTTGTGTTAATCTTGATGCCAATGCCTTGCCTTCTCCCTTGGATGTTCCCCCGTCTGTGCCAATACCTAGTAGACTATCCACGAATGATTCTGGTTCAAACTATATGATTGGTGTGTGTGTGATGACAAGGAAGGCATGGTGATGTGTGAGATAGACTTTAAGCAGAAGAACACACAAGATGTGCACAAAGATACGTCCACACTGAGACTACAGATATATATATATATAACTCACATCTCTCAAATCTTCCATCCCCTCACCAACACCAACCAACTTAACAGGTAAACCCAACTCTCTACTAACAGCAACAACACTACCACCCTTAGCACTACCATCCAATTTAGTCAATATCAATCCACTCAATCCTAATTCCTTATCCCACTGCTTGGCTGAATCCAATGCCATACGTCCCTGTGCTGCATCAATGACCAATAATGTTTCATGTGGAACATTTACATTTGGTATACGTTTCACTGTTTCATCAAATTCTGTTGACATACGTTTTTGTATTACTCCTTTCATTTTCACTAATTCAGCTGTTAAGGCATCATTATTTGATAATCGGCCTGAAGTGTCTACTAATAATGTATCATATCCCTCGTTTATAGCCTGATCTAACGCTCCGTATAGCACAGCCGATGGTCCATTGGTACTATCATTCGGTGAAAAGCAATCAACATCAGCCCTTTCAGCCCATAATTCTAATTGAGCCACAGCACCAGCACGGAAGGTATCACAAGCCGCCAATAATACCTTTTGATTTGCTTCCGTTTTTAATCGGTGTGCTAACTTACCAATGGTAGTTGTCTTACCCATACCATTGGCACCCATTATAAAATGTACTGTTAGTTGTTTCTTTGCTGATATTGGTTTAGGATCTGATTCATTTGCAAATTTTAATGAAAATGATGGCGTCTCTTTACTTTCTTCTACTACTATACCTTCTTCATCAACACTACCACTACTTGCATCTACAGCATTCTTTTGTTGTAAATCATTACTTGCCTTATCAATCACACGATTATATTCCGTACTACCCTCGACACTTGCACCCAATGCCTCTAACAATTTACCTCGTAATAATGCCTTGATATCATCTCTACCAAATATTTCAGTCGATTCCTCTCGTAGAAATCTTGCCTCGGCTAATACATCATCTGTGGTGGCCAATCCTAAATCTGCTTGTAATAATGTATCTTCTAAATCATCTAATAGATTAGTACCACCACTACCTAAATCTTCTAGGTTGTATAAGAATTGATTACGTGATTTTGCTAATCCTTTGGAAAATGCCGAGAATTGTTCAGATGCTGATCTTGTATCTTTTACTCCTGATATTTGTGCTTTCTTGATAAAGTCAAATACCATGTTAAGCTGTGTTGAACTTACACTTTCACTACTTATAGACGACGGTATAATAGTTCTTTGGTGATAGGAAGAAGGTAATTGAAATGCATAAGTTGTGATGACAACAACATTCCTCATTGACATTGCCATTAGTGTGACGGCTGACAGCAGCAGAGCAACCGACGGCGGCGGCGGCGAGCGTATTCTACCTCTCATTATAATTATATTAATCTTAGTAATATTGCCGCTCCGCAAACTTGATTGAGGAAATGCCGCTGCTATCGATGATGGTGATGGCAATGAGTCATTTATTTGCCTCGATGCTAAGCTATCAGAGCTAGGATTCGGTATCCTGAGTCGCAGGCCACGTACTTTTTTCTCCTTGATAGAGTGAGTGAGTTGCAATAGATAGGCAACAGCTTTACTTGCAATATAAGTGCCGTTACTTGGTATTAATAGTAGAATATACTTGCAATAGACCATTAAAATACCAGACAACAATGAGAATAATAGCGGCACTCGCCATCACCGTCATTTCTACTCCTCAAATACATGCATTCGTCACTCCGACTACATTGCAAACAACACCTCGAACTATTATACAACCAACAGTATTGAAGGATGTAGTAACTGAAGAGAATGCAGAGGAAAAGGTTATTGATAATGATATTCCACTAGAAGAATCTCCTGCTTCTCCAGCAGTTGATACTTCAACTGCAACTACGAGCTCAGCATCTACAAAAAGTATAACAAAAGAACGATTAGATAAACTCCAAAAAGAACGTCCATATCCATTATTCATTGCCGAAAAGACAGCCTCATTCCTATTCGATACCAATCCCTCAAAATCATTACCACCATCACCAATAAACAACTCTCCAAAGGAAAAGTTAGTAGTATTAGGTACTGGATGGGGATCAGCGGCATTTTTGAAAAATATTGATACAAATAAATTTGATGTTACTGTTATAAGTCCTAGGAATTATTTTGTTTTCACACCAATGTTAGCGGGAAGTGCTGTGGGTACTGTTGATTTTAAGAGTATTACTGAACCTGTTCGTGAGGTATGTGTTGTTTGATTTGTGTTGTGTGTTTATCTTATGTTCGTTTGTGCATATCATATGTACAAATAGTTAGCATGCAATTTTGTATTGGTCATTGAGATCTGTCTTCTCATTATCCATCTAAACATCTTCTCAAACGCACACAGATCAACAACAAGGTAAAATACCTAGAAGCAGCCGCAACAGAAATCGATCCAAAAACAAATATAGTATCATGCATTGCAATTGAATGTGAGGGAAACTCATGTGAAACAAAGGAGTTTGATGTAGCATATGATAAACTTCTCTATTCAGTAGGTGCACAAACTACAACGTTTGGCACGCCCGGCGTTGAAGAATATTGCAATTATCTAAAACAAGTTGGTGATGCACAACAGATTAAGAATGCAATAGTAAATTGCTTCGAAAGTGCAGGATTACCAAACTTAACAGATGAAGAGATTGAGAAGGAATTAACATTTGTTATTGTTGGTGCTGGTCCTACCGGTATTGAATTTGCAGCTGAATTACTAGACTTTATTGAAAGTGATGGACCAAGGTTTTATAAAAAGTTATTACCCTTTGTTCGTATTAAAATCGTGGAAGCGGCTCCCTCTATACTACGACCATTTGAGGATGGTATGAAGGATGAGGCTATACGACGATTGACACGTACTATTGAAATCGAGGGAATACCTACACTACAGCCATTGGAGATATTATTGAATAAACAAGTTAGTGAGGTATCAGCCAACTACATATACTTTAAGGATGGTGAGAAGATCAATTACGGTATGTCACTTTGGGCAGCTGGTATCGGACCCTTGCCATTGACAACTAGTTTGATTGAAGAGATGGAAGATACAGAACAAAAGACTGCACAGGAATATTCCCGAGGTCGATTGGCAGTAGACCCTTGGCTCCGTGTGGTGGGTGGTGAGGGTAAGATCTTCTCTCTTGGAGATTGTAGTTGTGTATCCAACACACCATTCCTAGCAGCTACTGCACAAGTTGCATCCCAGCAGGGTGAATTCTTGGGCAAGCTAATGTCAAATGACTACTGCTTGGATTTCAACGATGCAAATGACAAGCTACTTCCACCAATGGCAATTGATGCTGATCAAGAGAAGTCACTTTCACAACAAATAGCTTCCTTCTCCACGGGCGAGAGTGACATTGCAGCACCGTTTCAATATTTAGATTTGGGTATCTTGGCATATACAGGATCAGGAACGGCATTAGCACAAGTTCAAGTAGCACCAGGGAAGGGCGAACCAATGAGCGAAACATGGAACCCTGTTAGATTGCAAGTCAAGGGTAAATTGGGGTTTGGTTTGTGGAGGACGATCTACTTGTGGAAGCAGACATCACCGAAGAACGTCGTTTTAGTTACATTGGATTGGCTCAAGGTTAAGCTGTTCGGTAGAGATATCTCTATCTTGTAACGAGGCATGACTATTTAGATGAAGTAGAAGTATGTTCATGTCCTTTTCTTTATACACTGTACAATTCTACACAATTACCAAGGCACCGTCGTATAGCCAATAGTAGTCTTGCTATTAGAAGTAGCAATACCGCAAACTCCGCTCTCAAGGTTGGAAAAGCCTCCTCGTTCAAAGTGTAAAGGAACGAAGTCAGTATACCTAGCCACTTCCCCATATTCCTTGCTAATATCATAATAATTGTGAACAGAACAAACTTGCTGTTGGCTTGAACACATTCCAAGTCGTTTTCCATCAGCCGACATAGCCGTGATGACGCCATCAAAGTTTCCTTCTTGAGTCCATTCATCCTCGACCAGCCGATAAACACTTGCTCGTGGCAAACCTTCAACGTCAACGCCAGATGTTGCAATTGTATCACCATGCACATTAATAAGTGGAGGATAATCAGATGATTCATCATATAGAGTATTACCAACCTGGCTCCATTCTTCCTCATCGTTTAATTTGAAGACCCTCAACGAACCTAAACCTAACTCGTCAAGAGTAGCGCCCAGAACAAGATGATCCCCGAATTGAGATATTCTCGCATATGTCTTTCTCGATTCCCCAACAATAATATCACTACCAAGTTGCACCCAATTTTCTGCATCGAAGCGATAGACTCTTACCCTGTCATCTCCATCTGCACCATGAACAACTGAAGCCAATACATCTCCCTCTACGGAAAAGGATGGATTAGTACCATCAATGTCATCTCCTAATGAAGACCACTTCTGATCGCTGTTCAGTTCTGTTAGGGAATATACTTTTATCGATCCTGCATCCCCTGATGACCTTGGTCTGGAAACAGCCAATACTTGGTTAATCTTTGCTAATTCTACTTCAGCAGCTCCGAGGCCATCTTCCCTCAACTCATTCATCACATCCCACATGTCATTAATTTCATTATATTTGACTGTTTGGACCGCGCCCCCATCGACAGACATTGCAGCTGTTCTGCAATCTCCGTAGAACGATGCAAGTCCTGGGGCACGGAGTATACCTTGTGAAAACTGTGTATACTTGACGGAAAGTGCATCTGATATGAAAGATGGCACTGGAGCTTTATGTACATTTTTATCATCATCAGTTGTAGAACTCGTAGTAGAGACCTCCCAGGGAACAGCTTGGTCTGTTGTGTCTGATTCTTCCTCATCTGGAGAGGATCGTCTTGATAGGGGGACAGCAACAGCAACACTAATGCCCACAACTGCACATAAACCAAGCAATCCAAGTCCAAGGATTACATTTCTTTTGGGCTGTTTGTGAAAGTCCTTACTTGGCTCTTCCCCATCATCTGCTCCTCTTTCCTCCTCAGTTTCATTCTCACTATTGACGTCATCTTGCAAGACTTCTACGGCCACTTGTACCTCATCATCAACTAGCCATGCATCTAAAATAGAGAGAGTGGAAATACCATGATGTGTTAGATATCTCTTATCAGAGAGGTGCACATCATGTGCACAAATCAACAAGAAGGTATATCATATGCTCACCTGGACATACAGGAGTAGCTTCCACATCTACATCAGCTGATACCTCCGCCATGTTATTATTAGACCCTGGAGAGGGCTGTCATCGATGAATCTAACTCTTCAATATTATCCTCAGGCGGGGGATTGATATGATGCGCACCTACCACACCACTACTTGCTGTAAGCATTGAACGAAGTACGGCACTATCGCTGCGTACTCCTCCTCCTCCACCGTCTTCTTCATCAATATTGCAATTGATTGATTGTTCTTCGGGATCAGTTTTGATGTTGTGACTGTGCTGATCTCTCTTATCCTCCCCCTTCTCCTCTTCTATATCAACCTTGTCCACCATATTATATTGACGTCTCCGTTTTATATTCAATCAGACTGTGTCGATACTTCGACTGCCCCTGTTTGTGGTAAGGAATAATCCACATGCTTGAATAAAATCATGTGCCACCCTTGAGGGGGGAGCGGGGAGCGGGAGCCCTATGCCCCCATTTCATTGATTTGCTGAGATATCGGCAGCCGGGTATATAAGATCTATCTAGTGTCATCGCCTATCTCTAGTATCATCTGCATTCTCTGTGACCGCCGCCGTTAGTTGTTATCGATAACAAATCCTCTCAATAATAATGAGTAAATCACTCAACTATAAAACATCATCAAAGTCATATCACCCATCATCACAACTTCTCCTCATAATAATAATGATACTTGCTGCAATTAGAACATCATCTTGTACTGGATATAATAAATCTATACTTCCTTTCATTACAAAGTCTACACTCCAGTATACGTTAGCAGTATCTAGATGTTTGCAACACAGAAGAAAAAGAGATATCTTTACAAGACGGTGCATCATCCCATCAACATCGGTGGTGTGCTTTGCAACTCCTCTTGTTGGTGATGTATTGTCATCTTCATATCATAAAAGAGAAAGAAGACATCATAGTATGGCATATCAAGTAACCAATACATTCATACCGACGAAGAAATTGATACATCAAATGAGACATCAAAATATACAATACAGTTCATATCCATACTCTACTCATCACAAAATGTCAACTAGTACATCATATTCATCATCTAATATCGAAACAAATAAATCAAACGATATTATACAATCATCAGATGAAGAGGATACAATATACGCATTATCATCAGGCGGTGGTGGCGCATCAATTGGATCAGGAGCTACCGCTGTGGCAGTCATTCGCATTTCTGGATCATATGCATTTGATGCATTAAGAGAATTACTTTCTCCATATCCATTAAGTAGAGATGAAGACGGTATAGACGTGAAACTACCAAAGTTACCAAAAGCAAGAATGGCAAGTTTACGAACACTTTACGATCCACTCAGTGATAGTAATAGTGAGAAAGATACAAATCAAAGACGTGATCCACTCGATTCTGCATTGATATTAACATTTCCAGGACCGAATAGTTTTACTGGCGAGGATATAGTTGAATTACATTGTCATGGATCACGTGCGGTTGTGCAGGGTGTATTGTCGGCTTTGAGCTCGTTAAACTTTCGTAACCTTCCTACAGAGCCTGAGAAGAGATTGGCACTCCGTCCAGCTGATCCTGGAGAATTCACACAACGTGCATACGCACATGGTAAATTAGGTTTGGTGGAGGTAGAAGCATTAGCAGACTTGATTGTTGCTGATACAAGCTTACAACGCAAACAGGCATTACAACAATTCGATGGACGATTAAGTAGATTATACATGGGATGGAGAGAAGAGTTGATAAAAGGATTAGCACATGCCGAGGCAGTTATAGATTTTGGTGATGATGAGGTATTAGATGAAGATGAAGACGATATTAATGGAAAAGGAGATGGAGGGATGAGTGTGTGGGGTACAGTTAGACCTCGTATCACATCATTACGAGAAGCGATGGATAAACATCTTGCTGATGCATCTCGTGGAGAGTTACTAAGAGATGGGTTACGAATTGCCATTGTAGGAAGACCAAATGCAGGCAAATCTAGTCTACTCAACTTGTTAGCTGGGAGGGATGCGGCAATTGTCAGCTCTACTCCGGGTACTACACGAGATGTTGTCGAGGTGATTTTAGATTTGGGTGGAGTACGATGTACATTGCTTGACACTGCCGGAGTACGTGAAGAGATGGAAGAAGGCGTGAATGATATTGAAGTTGAGGGAATGAAGAGAGCGAGAAGAGCAGCTAGAGATGCACATATAATTGTGGGTGTAGTGGATGCTAGTGATTATGAAAGAGGATTAGATGCAGTGAAAGAGTTAATTGGTGGTGGAGACGAGTACTCATTAGAAATGGAAAGTTCTTCTGTCAAGAGTGATAATGTTCTATATGTGCTGAATAAGCTTGATTTGGTCGATGATAATGAGGCATCAGCTATCAGTAAGCTATCAAGTGATTCCTCATTTGGTATAAGCTGCACAACAAGTGAAGGAGTGGACAATTTTCTATCATCCTTGACAGATGAAGCATTATCAATGGTATCAAATGATGATGGCTCACAAAACACTGCACTGCTATCAGTCGAAGGTACAGAAGGAGCAGTCATTACAAGAGCTCGTCATCGGCGTCATGTTGAAAGTGCATCAGAAGCCCTAGCAAGATTTGAACAACTTAGTGGACAGGGATATATGGCATTAGATATGGCAGCTGAAGAACTTAGATTAGCTGCCTCGGAGCTTGGCCGTGTCACAGGGGCCATAGATGTGGAAGATATTTTGGATAAATTGTTTAGTGACTTTTGTATTGGAAAGTAAGACGGAATGAAGAACTTCACTAAGTATAAAGTTGGAAAAGTCAACTCCGCTTCCTTCTCTCGGAGCTAACAACTACGAGTCTATGATTAATGAAGGTAGAAGGAAGCCCATTTTAGTCTGATCAAGAGCTAACAATTAGTACAAGAGTTCAGGTCTTAGCCGATAATAACAAAAAGTATCAACTGAGGACTGGCTAACACTTAAAAGTGTCGTACTATGCACTTAGTTGGTGATTTGGTAGCATCGACATAGATTACTGCAAAGATCAATAAGCACAAGTTAGTTGTTAATTATAGTGCTTATTGATCTTTGGATTACTGCAGAGAGTCACACACATATATATTTTAAATAGTTAGTGACTTGGATAGCGTCAAAGATTCACAGAGTTAATGCAGAGAGACAAAAGCGTATATTACAGCAATCTACTAGGTTAGTTATTTGGTATCATCAATATTACTTGTGTGAACTCCGCTTCCTTCTTGTGCCCGGAATGCGAACTAAAGATTTTGGAGGCATATTATTCTGCAAGATGTAACACTCATTACAAAGTGAATCTTCGTTGGGGATACGAATTCGTACTGGTACATCATGTTTGGTAGTATTAACACAGAACTTTACATGATATGAGCAGAAATCCATCGGCTTTGGATGTTCCACTCCAAGTTGATCTGTCACCGTCTCTAGTGGATGGTATATACACGTGTTGTGACATCGTAGAGCATGACCGAAGTCTTGTTGTGTACCGCACCAAAGGCAAATCCGACGATCTTCAATTGGAGGTGGGCGATCTTCATAATCAAGAAGTCGGCCATGCTTGTTGGAAAATGTATCAAAGTGTTCGTCACCTAACGAATCAGCTTTCACTTTATTAAAGTAGCAAAGGTCTTCGTCGGTATCTGAAAGTAATGCAGCAAGTGCTGTATCAAAGTCTTCTTTAATAATGAGTTCCCTTATTTCATCAACCCTTCCTCTCTCGGCTAATACATCATCAAGAGGTGTAGTTGGGGCTGATTTCTTCTTTGATGGAGAAGTAACGACACCTCTTGGACTTTGCTCCTGTTCACCTGCTGATACTTTGGGTGCTTCTTTCTTTCGGCGAGACTTCTTGAATAATCGATTACTTAATCTTCTCAACAGCGACAGTCTAGGTTGTCGAGTACTGATATTAGTTGAAGTAGTCGGTGTGGTGATAGCAGGTGGTGCAGATTTTGATCTCATTCTATTAGTTGGCTTGTCTTCATCTGGTAGAGATATCGTGACGAGTTCAGTCGATCGACGCATCTTCGTGTGCTAATTTTTATCTGCTGATGATACTTGTCTTTGAAAGTAGAGATTATTTCTCCTTGAGCTTGCGGCAACAGCACTATATATATCTCTAAGTGATACCCGCAATATAATGTTCATGTACTGTGTCTCAGGGCATAAGAAAAGTTCTTAAGGCATACAAAATGAATAGATACTTTTATACAAAAAAAAAGTATCATTGAGAGAGCAAAGACGGTATTATACAACAATGACGCTCATAAATGAGGAAGATGATACTATGATTAGTATTCCCGTCATGTCAAAACAAGAGCTGCAGACAGTGGCTCTCAGCAGCGGTGGATATTCTACGCCTTCCTTGAATGATAACCTATATATTCACAATAAAGGATATCAACGAATTGAGAACTTAGATGAATACTGCAATCTCAAGGCGTTGTGGCTGAATGGCAATGGATTGACAAACCTAGAGAACCTGTCTCATCTATCTGAACTACGTTGTCTTTTCCTTCAGCAGAATGCTTTGACAACAACCGAGAACCTGGTTGGCTTGACATCCCTTGTACAGCTGGACTTGAGTGAAAACAATCTCCGCACTGTGACAGGCCTGGCTCATCTGCCAAACTTGACTACACTCAATCTTTCGAACAATGCACTATCAAATGCATCTAGTATTTCTCATCTCAAAGAGTGCAAACAGTTATCTTCCCTTGACCTGAGTAAAAACCACTTAGATGGCAGCGATATCATTGATTGCCTTGCAGGTATTGAGAAGTTAACGTCAATCAATATGGAAGGCAATCCTGTTACTAACAAGACGTCTTACTTTAGAAAGAAGACGGTCGTTGCTTGCAAGTCTTTAAGATACTTGGATCGTCCAATCTTTGATAATGAGAGGGAGACTTCTGAAGCTTGGAATAAGGGTGGACTAAATCTTGAAAGGGAAACAAAGGAGAAGCTACGTTTGGCCAAGAAAGAGAATGACAAGCTGGCGCTAACTGAGTTTAGGGCGTGGCAGGAAAGTATGAGAAGTACTAGTGGCTCTACACTCATCAAACCTCGTTATGAGGTAAGCGCTAATACAGAAGAAGAGGAAGAAGAGCCTCCATCGCTACAGTTCTCAGAATCGAGTCCACGGAGTGACACTTCATTCATGACCTGCAAAGAGTATGAAGTGCTTGAAGAGACACCTTTCGTTGAAGTTTTAGAGGACGAACCGAAAGAATCTCCGCCTGATATCAGTAAAGCCTATATTGACTCGGCAATGACCAAGACCGAGTCTTTTGAACCAACGACTGTTGCGGAATTGCCAGAGAAAGACGTCGCTGATATGTCACAGAAGAAAGAAGAGATTATTATCGTAGAAGAAGAAGTGATTGAAATGCCAAAAAGTGAAGTGGTTGCTGTTTTGGATACTGACATTAACAAGGAGAATATCAAACCAACCTCAGAAGAAGATACGGCACGACAGAAAGAGGCTGCTATCGAGGCATCTTCTCGCCGTATCAATGAATCTTTATCCATCATGAAGAATAACAATCAACAACAGAATACAACCAAAATGAAGCTGTCGAGTGCAATCACAATGGGCTGGACTTCGGATATGGAAAGTAAACTCATGAGATTAGCCAGTGAATTCAACTTTGATTTTGAGCGAGTTGCTAACAGTTTGGGCGAGGATCATGGTTCAAAGCACATTGCGTTCGATAAGGAAAGTTGCTGCAGACGCTGGTCACTATTAGATCTCTCTGCTGAAGAAGAAGAGGTCGTTGTTGTTGAAGAGAAAGAAGACGAGTTTGAATGTTCACAGACGGACAAGGTATGCCTCGTGGTTATACTTCGTGCATATGATATGCACTAATACTCACTAAACTCTCGCTCTATACTTTTCTAGGAGCTGGCATACTTCACAACCTCCAACGGCGAACGGAGAGACTTGCTGGATCGCAGCTCTGTTTCCTCATTAAATTTACAAATTGTACCACCTAATCTTGCCGATGATAGTCCACAAAGGCGCGCCATTTGGCACCGAAGCGATTGAGATGGAGTAGTGGGAAATATCGTTATGATTATGAAATTATTTTATTTAGTAGAGGTATGTTTAGGTCATAAGTTTGAGATATTAAGATATCCCTAGAGAAGATTAGAATAGATAAATCTACACGTCTTTAATAAGTTAGCTAGGGTGTCTCTATTATACAGATTTCTTCATCTTTGCCTATTCTTTTCACCATTATCTGTTGATATTCTTACTCATTTGAATTCATGGTGATTGTGCATTTCTCATTCTTCCACCTTCATTGCGCAATTTCTTATCAGTGCAGTATCCTAAATCAGTAACTATCCATCCCTTAGTCTGTAGCCGTTTTAAGTTTGTACGAACTCATGCAATTACATAGATGCAACAGACTAATTCCCTGCATACCCCACATGACCATAAGCCAAGTATGTAAAAGAGTGTTTACTCCGGCTAAACTCATACCTGAATATTGTACAAGCACGGGATACATGGGTAACAGAGGAGCATTACCAATGAATCCAATATAATACATCATTCGATATGGCAAGCGGACTAAATCAATTGGAGACTCGTCATTCTTCTTATCCTCGGCAGACTTTGCCCACTTCCTGAGCCATAAAGCACCCAGACAATAAAAGGTTGACGGGAACTGTGTGATACCTGCAATGAATATATCACAAGCGGGACGTTTGAAACTAATATAACCCAAGGCACATGTTGCTACCATATATGTTCCGTACACGGGCCAGAACCACCTAGAGTTGCGAGATAAATAAACATATGAGTTTACAGGCCTTTGCAAAGAGTGAGCAAACACACAAGAAAGGTAAAAACTTACCATGGTCCCAAAGGAATAGTATCTCTAACACCAAATATCCTCTGAACTTCTCTACCAATTAATCCCATGTAACAACTAGCAAAGCTAACATTACCAACGCATATAATCCAAAATATACGAAACTTCATTGTATTCAACATGTCTACACTTGTAAACGTTTGATGTGAATATCCTCCCGCTAATGTTGATATTCCATAACATAATAGTAATGATGATGAGTATGCACGTAACTTGAATGAATTTTGATTCTTAATAATACCCTTTGGATAATTGGATGGTGCTTTAGCAAAGTAACATTTATATGCTAGATAAAACATAACAATTGTTAATATATAATCAGTACCATATGTCCAATTTGAATTATCAAATTTAGTATTTTTGATATCATAATTATACCATGCTGGTATATATGTTTGTATTGATGCGTCATATAATCCTGGTACTTGATATGGTAACCATAAAGCAAATTCTAATATTATTATTGATAATATTGATGCCAATAGTAAAGAAAATAGGAATGATTTGATAGAGAATGTTGTTGATTGTGATTTATCCATATTTGAATTATTTTCTTGTATTATATGCTTAGAAGTTGATCCAGCAGAGCTTATGGATGTTAAACTTGCAGTCTTTTGCGTTTGTAAACTATCAGGTACCTCTTTTGTAACTGGTGTAGGTTGACACATCATAAATAGTGTATGTTTGCTTTGCTTACTTTGCTTTGTTTATATACAGGATACCTTCGAATTGCAAATAAAGATAGAAAAAGAGATATAGAACTAAGTGATGAGCATACATTAACGAATAAAGTATACACACACAATATGGAGAAGTTATCTCTAAAAAATAACAAAATAATGCACATGTATCGTAGCAATGAAATACACAATGGCGGCCAAAAGCAAAGTGGGATACTCAAAGATTAATATTAAATATGTAATGGTACCGCTCCAGCCATACGTCGCCTATATACTAAAGACGACTTACCTCAATATCGTACTTATTAGTAAAGCTCTACCTATTGTCGTGCGCCACCAGATCGATATGAGGAGTTGAATACCTAGCAAAATAGCATGCGACGGTCATGTATGTCGACGTCATCTAAATTTAACCACACTCTCATAATCCGAATAAAGAATAGATTTATCGCCAAAAAAATGATTGGCTACCATCATCAATCATTATATACTCCATTGCATGGCGAGTACAGGGGGTATCAGCTTGGCTATCATAGGTACGATACATGATGCATGGCAAGGCATAGCCTATGAGTATCATAAATAACTTAGTAATCTGGTAGATTTAAGATACAATTGCAATGATATGACTTTCAACACATACATCGACATCACATTGCTGAGAGACATAAGTTACTTGGGTGGTTATATAAACAAAGATGGGTAATTGCATCATTGCTGCATCAGATCGAAAAGAATGGGATGAATCATCTATCAAAACTGAAGAGTCTGCAAATAAGAAAAAAGATACTATGAGTAGTTATTTACGACGAAATAATAATACCCATCAAAAACAGAGAACCAAGGGTAGGAAAAGAGGTAATAGAGATGGTGGGAGGAATAGACATGGAAGAAATTATTTAGGAGCTCTTTAAATATCTACTGCCGGTGACGTGGCGAGGTAAGCTACATTATATTTCTCATATGTTATATACAAAGACTGCAATGATTATACATACTTTGTTGCCTTCGGCATCATTCTGTTTGAGCCGCGGCTTAAATTCGTCTTTCGAGATTTGAGTTTAAGCTGGAGCTTGCAGGTGGCCAATTAAGAAGGTAACCCTACTTTCGGTGATGGAAATTTATAATGCGACCATACTCTCTGAGCAGTTACTTTTTCTTATTGAATTGTTTTGATGTATGTTTGTGTACTTCTAATTTCGATGTTGTGTACCTATCTTCATCTATCCTAAATACAGGTATCGGAAGATGATGTAGTGTGATATCTTTTTCATCCATCTATCCTGAATATAGGGTACTGAAATTTGAGGTAGTGGTATACATCAGTAAGATATGTGCACAATTATCTATGAAGATTTTACAATGTACTTTATGGTACGATATTATACATTGAAGAATTATGCCGAGAGGATGACGGGCAGTGGAAGTCATGAGTGCATAATGTGAGTTGCCCTTATTACGAAAGGAGCAATATCTAGTAACAGGAGCATGAGGTTTAATTTGATATTACTACATGAGATCCATATCCAAGTATGTGTACCGCCTTATTAAAAGTAAATGATACAACCAAGATATTATACTTCTTTAAATACTACTTCTGTGCAACCAAACATGATAGTTCATATTTGGGAGCAGTTACATGCCAACCTCTGTTCTATTACAATACAACATCTAAATCTATACGCCCTCGAGACTAACCTTCTTACAGTAGAACACTTCATTTTAAGCTTCTGAATTTGGCAATAAACTCTCTTGTAAACTATTCTCGGCATCCTCCTTAGCCTGTCTTTGCTGTCTACGCTCATATCTTGGTTCACGCATGCATCGAGTAAAGATTGATGCAGCGAAGAAGAAAAGCTGTGAACAGATGAGGGCAGTAGCTCCTCCACCCCAAGAGCAGCCATAGGTATCACAGACACTACTCCTAATCATTGGCCAAACTAGTGCAAGTGAAATTTGTACCATAACTCCACTAATATCAATCATCTTATTCCCAAACAGTAAAGGACTGTAAAAAGTATGAGATACATATCATTAGAATATATGATATAAGAATACGGATAGATGCACACAACTTATGCACTAGTGTATACTATATAACTTACCAAAGACATTGCTTAAAGAAACCAAAGAAGGTAAGGATGCAACCAAAGATCAGACCCATCATTGAACAAGCACGTCCCATGTTCGTGAGCCAATCATCGGCGTCTGTATCACTCTTATCCCAACCTACACAGCCATCTGTCATGCCGTCAATGTTAGCACGCCAAGGGCCTATCGAACCAGCACCTCGACCTAATACTAACATATCACATGTTCCAACGACGGCTGCTGCTGATGCAATGCCTGAAGATGCGCGTTATCACATGTTATGAAGTGTAATTGAGGAGATGGTAATGGTAACTTTTGTTAGTACATATGACTTGAAGGGCAATCAATAAAGGCAAACCAAGGTCAAATAAAGCAGTCAACTCGTCGAGACTTTTTATTGAACACAATCATTCACACGGTTAAACAATACAAACGCGGACTTTCCTGCAATTAGACAACCGAGAACTACTAACTCAAAGAGGAAACCAATCAGACCCATATCTTGTGTCTTTGTTGCAAAATTGTCGTCTTATCCGTACTCTTCGCCCCGCTTAATATTCTAGTGTTGGCCGTATGGTGCTCTCCACACTTTTATATCCAGTATACGATTGTTGTTGTTACTTCTACTATCTTAATGGTTACAAACTCCCTGTGTTACTCCTCCCTATTCATGCATGCTATTCTTTTGCGGCGACATAAAGAAGAATTTTGGGA
>Ga0214477_100428_pt1 | contig 29362 bp, 20 predicted proteins | sample M1_20Mar14CPVII9_FD_165058 | JGI IMG/M metagenome (GOLD analysis project Ga0214477, IMG submission 165058) | Marine eukaryotic communities from Monterey Bay, California, United States - M1_20Mar14CPVII9sort6BwellC16 | ecosystem: Environmental > Aquatic > Marine > Unclassified | place: USA... | reverse complement strand
ATCTACAAAATACACCCACCAGAGCTGGAAGAACAATTGGGATTGTAAACAACACAATAGCTTCCCCCCAGATCCTAGTACACCTTACTGGGAGTACGGTCCTTGTGATCCCTACTACTACCACCGGCAGTATTGTCCCAAAGGATGTATAACCAACAATGAATATGATACTCCCTACAAAGCAGAGCAAACATCCTCTCGTCGTCGTTTAGGAAGTAGTAATGACTTCAAGAAGCATACAGATCTTGCCTGCCGTAACAACGGACAGAAGGGCACGAAGAACCATGACTACAAACTGCACACTAATGTCTCTCGTGATACCTGCAAGAACAAATGTAACAATTACTCAGGCACATGTTACGGGTATCAGTACTACTCTCCTGGTAAAGAATGTAAGGTATGGATAGTCCCAATTAACGAGAACAAGCTCGAGCGTAAATATGATGTTGATTGCTACATCAAGAAGGGTAACAACGGCGGAGGTAATAACAATGGGAACAAGAATCATAACTTGTGTCCTTCTGGCTGTATTGTATGGTAATCTGGTTGTCAGTAAACTAGATCATAATTGAAATTATTGTTACCCAATGCTTGTATATCCGATAACTTTTAATAGTATTATAGAGTTGATGTGGTTTTGGTGATCTTCTGGCTTGGTTTTTGGGTAGAATTGGGCATCGATAATATATTATTTGAGGTACATGATATTTAACCTTGATCTGATGACAAACCTTGAGATGATGTGATCTGTCCATTATTATTATAACGCTAAGCCGGGTATGGAATGTATTTGAGGATCACTCCACTCATTCAAAGCATTTCGGCCCCTATCTTCTTCTAAAACATCACCAAAATTCCTCATGTAGAGCTCGTCATAGTTTCCACTGTAGGCTACTGCATCTCGTAGTGACCAGGTAAATGCACCTCCAAAAAGATAAATCAATGGCATCTCAGTACTTCTGTCTTGCTCAATACTATTCTCTGCTGCATATCGTAGCTATTACAATGGCATTCACAAACGACGAGAACAGTGTATCCTCTTCAAGGGTTGCCAGGGCATACATAGTCAAATTCTCATTTGCAGCTTCGTCTCCATAAAAGTAGGGAGTACTAAAGTGATATGAACTGTCAAAGTCATACTTCTTGTGAACTTTAGCTCCAGCAAGTACATCAATTGTTCCGTTCATTAGTGCAAGATATGCATCCTCCTCCAAGAAAAAGGTCAAAATATCAACTGCTGTGGCATCACCATTCGATAATCCTGCTGCCAATGTACGACAGTAATCTACATTCATACCCACTAGTTTGTCGCTTGATGTTAGGTTGCCATCAAAACCTCGTGGTACCAATACTCCACATTTTAATGAACCTTTGTCTCTCATATCACATAGACATGTATCATTAGCAATAGCATTAGGATATATAGAATAAATCATTCCATTTGTGCCATTATTGATCTGATTCATCCCTCGATGACGTACACTGTTGGACAAGATGATATCACTATAACTGCCAACGCAATACACTGCATTGAGAAAGTTCAAGTCGGATATTTCAAGTCCAATGGTGGCTGAATAATCTTGGCAGAGTGATGTATTGTTTGTAATGCCTTGCTCCTCGCCAAAGAACAACGCTTGCATGACCCAATTAATGATATCACTAAATTCTCTATCGTTTTGACGGGTAACGATGGCTAGTGGCTTCTTCGACAAAGTCTTATCCCCAACAATCAATCCTAAATCCTTGGCCTCTTCATGCGATGTAAGATATATTAATCCCGACCGAAGTTCACTGAGTACGTTGCAACGTCCGACCCTAATACTTTGTACCATCTCATCATAAGATGATGTAACTACTATGAAGTCAGAGGGGAAGTGTTGAATCATAACGTCGTGTCCCGTTGTATCTTGAAGTACACAAATGTTGAGTGAAGTGCACTCCTCGTATCTTCTTTGATCTTCGGCACACTTAACATATGTTTCATTTCCCATGAAGGCTAGCCCGTCGTAATAATAAGGAGAACTAAATGTGTACCCAACCCCTGTACTCTAGTAACAGATCAAGTTTTCGGTTATTTAACTGATGAAACCGAGACTGATAAGTAGAATTCACCGGTTCGTATCTATTGAGATCTCCAAAGATAACCGCTGCAATTGCTTGGCACTATCCCCGAATGAAAATGTGGTAGAAGTTAATCGTCAGCCAAAGAGAAGATATGCAAGGAAGATACATATAACTCAAAGATGCACTTACCAAATGCAAAATCCGCCCCCCACTAATGGTAATCGTACCATTGCTCACTCCACAACGAACATTTCCTCGTTCTCGAACAATATCAAAGGTAGGCCTCTGATCAAATGACGGTGGTGAGGATGGTTGAATAGACGGCTCATGCATCATTTCCATTTCGTCGGAATGCCTTCTATTATGTGTAGCTAATGATACCGATAACAATACTGCAAATATAATCAATATGCAAAGTAATACAACACCAATACCTTTCCAATTCCGTGCACAGAATCCAACACGACGTGCTTCCACTATTTCTCCCATAACAATGGTATCATCTTCAACTACCAATGTTGCCTCAACTAATGTCTCTGAATCATGATATATCCTTGGAAATAAACTATTTGCAATCCTCCCAACTAAACTTCTACCATGTGCAGTAGAGGTGATATGTTCATCTCTTCGTCCTCTACCTTGGTTTATATCTAAAGAATAATTGTTGTTATTTGCTCCTTGTCTTCTCTGTGTTTGTGAAAGTCGTCCCAGGGTATCTCTCTGTGATTGTTCTTCCGAGTTGATACCTTGTTCTAAAGTATTATAGCTGTTGTTATTATTACGATCATCTGTATTGGTACTATTTACTCCTTGATGAATAACATTAGCTCTTGATTGATTTTGTACATTCGTATGATTTTGTACATACACACTCGAAGTTTGTGTAGTTGGAAGGTTCATGGCTGCTTCCTTTTCTCTAACCTTATCTAAACTATCATCATGTACAATTCTAGGATCTAATGCTGGTCCTTCATTATTATTATCACTAAGAAGTTGTTCAATACCTCTTCTTGAGTTCTCATTCTCTTTCTTTTCTAAACTATCATCGAAGATTGATGGATCAGATGGCGGCTCATCTGACATAGGTTGCTCTAGCCCTTCTATACTTTTAGATGTTGCCTTTTTAGTTAGACGTTGTTCAAATTCATCTTTTGCAATTGTTGTTGATGATGGATTGTTGTCCATATCTGTTGTTGTATCAATAGGAGTATTTTCTACTGCAATAGAAGTTGTATCTGCTTCTTGAACAGATTGAGAAGAAGTACTTTTATTATCAACAGTATCACCATCTAGAACTGCATTGGTGTCATTTTGAGTAGACATGGAGGTCTGCAACGCCTTATCCGATTCTACTTCGTCCGAGGTATTAGTAGACATTTAACTCGATTCTTGTGGGGTATTTTTAGTGGTGTATATTTTATTGATTGATCCTTGTTATCATGCTTATCTTATGATCAATAACCGACAACAATAATCAAATAATACCACCCAAACAAATAATGACATTCATAGTGCACAACGTCATAGGTATAAATTAAATTGCAAGGAGTTGACTTATTTGTTGATTGAGTTGCTTTACGCGTACCACGTGAGATATTAGATAGTACAAAACGTACGATATACGAACAATATTGCAACAACTTTGACACGTCCATCAAGTGGTGGTATAACATCACCAAAATACTACAATAGTGGTTGTTTGGCATTGCTTATGTGTATAACAGTGTGATGAACACTCCCAGCATGATTGTAGGGCACTCACTCATACTTTTACAGCCCCACATTGGCAGGTTTCATGCATCAGATCAGGAAAAAATCTCGATTTTCTGCCAACTCTCAGACAAGTTTGGCCGCCAAGTGGGGGTATAACAGTATGCAGGTGCTACAATAGTAGATGTTTGGCATTGTATGGGTGTATAACAAGTTGATGAACACTCCCAGCATGATTGTAAGTCCCTCCACCATACTTTTACAGCCCATAAAGGCAGGTTTCATGCCTCAGATCAGGAAAAAATCTCGATTTTCTGCTGACGTTCAGGCAATGTTTGGCCATCAAGTGGGGATATGCCATCATGTTTATGCTACAATAGTGGTTGTTTGGCATTGTATGGGTGTATAACAAGGTGATGAACACTCCCAGCATACTTTTACAGCCCCATGTAGGCAGGTTTCATGCCTCAGATCAGGAAAAAATCTTGATTTTCTGCCGACTCTCAGCCAACGTTTGGCCATCAAGTGGTACCTCAGAGATGTAGGCTTGCTACTATAGTGCTTGTTTGGCATTGCTTATGTGTATAACAGTGTGATGAACACTCCCAGCATGTTTGTAGGGCACTCTACCATACTTTTACAGCCCCACATTGGCAGGTTTCATGCATCAGATCAGGAGAAAAAATCTCAATTTTCTGCCAACTCTCAGACTAGTTTGGCCGCCAAGTGGGGGTATAACAGTATGCAGGTGCTACAATAGTAGATGTTTGGCATTGTATGGGTGTATGAAAAGGTGATGAACACTCCCAGCATGATTGTAGGGCCCTCTACCATACTTTTACAGCCCCACGTTGGCAGGTTTCATGCCTCAGATCAGGAAAAAATCTCGATTTTCTGCCAACTCTCAGACAAGTTTGGCCGCCAAGTGGGGGTATAACAGTATGCAGGTGCTACAATAGTAGATGTTTGGCATTGTATGGGTGTATAACAAGGTGATGAACACTCCCAGCATGATTGTAGGTCCCTCCATCATACTTCTACAGCCCCATGTTGGCAGGTTTCTTGCCTCAGATCTCGATTTTTTGCCCACTCTCAGGTAACATTTGGCCATCAAGTGGCACCTCAGAGATGTAGGCTTGCTACAATAGTGGCTGTTTGGCATTGTATGGGTGTATATCAAAGTGATGAACACTCCCAGCATGATTGTAGGTCCCTCTACCATACTTCTACAGCACCATATTGGCAGGTTTCTTGCCTCAGATTGGGCAAAAAGTTGGATTTCCTGCCGACTTTCAGGCAAGTTTGGCCATCAAGTGGTACCTCAGAGATGTAGGCTTGCTACTATAGTGCTTGTTTGGCATTGCTTATGTGTATAACAGTGTGATGAACACTCCCAGCATGTTTGTAGGGCACTCACTCATACTTTTACAGCCCCACATTGGCAGGTTTCATGCATCAGATCAGGAAAAAATCTCGATTTTCTGCCAACTCTCAGACAAGTTTGGCCGCCAAGTGGGGGTATAACAGTATGCAGGTGCTACAAAAGTAGATGTTTGGTATTGTATGGGTGTATAACAAGGTGATGAACACTCCCAGCATGATTGTAAGTCCCTCCACCATACTTCTACAGCCCATGTAGGCAGGTTTCATGCCTCAGATCAGGAAAAAATCTCGATTTTCTGCTGACGTTCAGGCAATGTTTGGCCATCAAGTGGGGATATGCCATCATGTTTATGCTACAATAGTGGTTGTTTGGTTTAGATTTGCAAACGTGATGGCAAGCATTATATGTTGCTTTGTTCACTATTGACTCTTGGCTCTTAGCAGATCCAAACACTTCATTAGTATCACTCGACCTGTCAGACGGATATAGTAATGGACAAGACACATACACTATTGACGATGAATGTTTTGGTACACTTGCCAGTGTACTTTGCACCAACACTAAGCTGAAGAAAATAGATCTTTCTTGGAACAACTCAATCAGCACTACTGGTTGGCAAGTATTCTTCAATACACCGAGGAACTCCAACTCTATATTAGAGAATCTTTCTCAATAATATCAATAATATCGATGACAATGTAGCAGTTTCAATGGCAGCTGCACTGGCAAACATGAAATCTTTGAAAAGTCTAAGTGTAAGAAAAGCCCATTCCATATCTCCTGCTGGTTGGAGGTCAATCACAAACCTTCTTCAAAGTCCCAACTCAAACTTGGTGGACCTCCAAGTTTGTGATAACAAAAACTTGCTCAATGATGAGGTGATTTCTAGTTTTGCAAATGCTATTGCCCACAACAACACGCTAAAGACTTTGAATATATCAATCTATCGTCAAACTACGTCAAATGTATCAGCAAGGAGGTGGTCTACTATTGCTAATATACTATGCAACACATCAAGCATTTGCAGTATTTACAACTCCAATCACACTCTAAGTGATATTGGGAACATTGGATACCGGGTTTATGATTTTCCTACTGATCTTACCGATTATCTGCAATTGAATGACAACGAGAACAAGTTTGAGGTTGTACGTCAAAAGATTATCCGGTACCACTTTACAAACGGGGAAGACAATATGCAGGAATTTGCCGATATGGAACTTGGGGTACTACCTCAAGCATTGGGTTGGACAGGAAGGAATAATATTGGTCGCTCTCTGCTCTATCAACTTGTTCGATGTATGTCATTGTTGTTTGATTATAAGAGTAGGAAAGCAAAAGCTACTCTAGGAAAGAAAAGGAAGTTAGATGCTTAGAGGCACGCTAATAAGCTGCTTGAAGAGGAAGGAGGCTGCTTGTAGACGCACGAGAAACTGATGAAGAGAAGATATTAGTGATGATCATCAGTTAAGTCCTGTTGAGAATATAAGGATAATGACTAGTCCACTATTATATTGATCATATCTTGTGTTACTTTTGTATGTATCTTATGTCTTAAGCTAGGTATGTTATGTACATACTCTATTAATACATAACAGAGAAGACTACCTTCACTTTTCACTCTCCTCTCCTCTCACTCAACAAGAACAACATAAAAAGAAGAGGACGACAAGCTCAACAAATACAATGCCAACTACAACAACCACAACTAAAAATAAAGACAAGGCCAACAATGACATTGAGCTCACAGCAGAGGAAGCCAAACAGTTGGAAACAGCCTTCAAGGATGCAGACTTTTGCAAATTGTTGAGTGACTACGTCTCTGAGATATCAAACCCAGAGTTCAAGGAAGAACAAGAAAAGTACATTGCTCAATTGGAGGCAAAGAATGAACTGCCTACGGGCAAAGCATTGGTCCGTCCATCATCTGGCTTTGTTGTCAAATGCATGCACAAGAAGAAACGAGAACAAGACACAAACAATGCCACGACCAACAAGCTCTTTTTGAACATTGTTCACTCGGAGCAAGTTGATGAGCCAAGTGTATCAAATGGATCCAATTGGTCGGTACCCTTTGTCATTGGTCCTCTTCGTATGGAACACGATAAGGGAAAGAAGAATCTGGTTGCAACATTTGATTGTTGTTTTCATCCATTGACATTGAGACAAGCACACAGCTCGAAAGAGTTTCTCAACCTCGTTGTTGACATTGCCAAGGATGCTGTAGTGAATTCATTCAATTCGTCAGGCGATGAGGTTGAGATGATTCAAGGATATACAATTCTCAAGGGTGTCTCGTACAAGAGTGGTACTCAACCAAATTCTTTGATGATTAGTTGTAGTGTTGGTGAGACAGTTGCTGAGAAGGAGGATAAGAATGAATCAAGCAACTCTATTGACAAGGAGGAGGGCGAGGAGAAGAGCTCGAGGACAATCGACACGACAGCTAACAACAATGGCAATGACAAAGAAGACGAACTGATCATTCCCAAGTACAAGATTGTAGAACAAGGAGTGTTTGATATGCTAGAACAGACGAATGATAAACAAACAGTACAAAGTCGTAGGCCTAAGCAACTCATTGTTCACATCCATCTTGACAAGGCTACAACATCAGCGGCCGACATTAATCTTGATGTGAATGAGAAGGAGCTCAAAATTATGCCCGATGACAAGTGTAGATACAAACTCGAGTTGACTCTACCCTACTCAGTCAATTCAACATTGGGTAGTGCAAGCTTTGATAAGAAGCAAAGTGTATTGATTGTCAAGCTGCCTGTTGTCTAGGGATGGAGTGTAAAGTAAAGATTCGATACAGTCAAAACCTTATTTTGTCAATGTTATCTAGTTGTATGTGTTGTCTACTTCTATCTCCCCTTCTCATAGCAGATCGTACGAGTCTCATTTATGTTGGACGTTGAGGAGGCATCGAGTATGGAGTTGGCCCAGGATGAAGTTGTGGCATTCCACCACTACCACCACTGACAACACTAATACCAGGTTTCAAATCAGGCGTTACATGTGATCGTTGATATGGAGTAGCCACTGCATTATTGGGCAAGAGACGAGATAGAGCAGCCGATGCTTGACTATTTAATGTAAGAGGTGTAGGAAAGACAGCCGTACTAGCAGCTGGTGTTGGAAGGGCTCTTGCCGTAATGCTACTGCTACTGTTGTTGTTGGCAGCTACCTCGAGTCCTCGTTGCCATGTAGTTGCTCCTCCTCCACTACTACTTGGTGATTTGTTGACTTGTTTGTTTAGCCATGCTATAACCTGATATGAGTGAATGATGACGAGAAGTTAAGGTTCAGTATGTACATTACAAAAGACAAACAATACACAACCACTCTAGTCTACTCACCTGCTGATTGTTCTCAAGCTTCTTCTTATCATCTTCCGCTTGCTTCTTTGCCGTACTTAAATCTCTAGACATGTTACTCTTCTCAGTCTGTGACTTGTGCAGCTCCTCCTCGAGACCTTTCACACGACATTTCAAATCAGTCGTCTCCTTCTCCTTGACAATGAGTACATCTTCCTGTTCACGTATCATTTCAACCTTTTCCTTGATTCTCTTCTTCATTTCAAGTCGATTCGTTTGGTATCGTGATGTAAGGTCCTTGTACTTTGAAGTTTCAAGCTCGGCTTCCTCAAGTCTACGCTTCAGCTCTTCCAATTGTGTTTGTTGTCTTGATAGTGTTTGCTTTGCATTGGAAGAGACTTGTTCGGCCGACACTCGCTGTGCTTCAGTCTGGGAGATGGTTCGTTCTTGGTTGTTGTTACTCTGAGCAAGAGATGATAATTCAAGTTGGAGTTGATGAAGACTCTTTTCAATTGTTGTCTTCTCTTCTGATACATGTTTGAGTTGACTTTGCAGTGTCTTCACTTCGTTCGTCAATGTGCTGTTGGTAGTCTCCGTGTAGCTAAGCTTGGTGGCTAATCGTTCATTCTCGTTCTCACTTGCCATCTTATCAGAGTTGAGTTTGGCATTTGTTGACGACAATACTTCAATCTTGTTCTCGAGGATTTGTCGATTCTTCTCATTTCTATCATTCAATGCCTTGATCTCTTCCTCCTTGGCTGCCCTTGCCTTGTTGGCCTCGGCAAGAAGAGTAGAGCTCTCAGACTGTAGTCGTTCTTCTGCTTGGTACCGAATCCGATTCTTTTCAACTTCTGATGATTGTGTAAGATCTTGTAATCTCTTGTTTAGACGAATGAGGTTCGTCTCGGCAGTATCAGATCGACGTTGTTGCTCGGCATACAAGGCCTCGATACTTCTGTTCTGATGCATAGTCTGGCTGAGTCTGTTGAGAGGGAAGAGGAAGATGTGTGAGAGAAGCAGTCGGTAGATGAAATGAACAGAATAGACACATCATATGCACAGTAACAATAAACATACCTTGATGAAAGGTAGCAACGAACAGACTTGTCAGTACCGACATTCAAATTCAAGGCTAAATGTGTCAATTCACGAAACTGATTCGATTCCACGATACTAAATCGAGCATGCCTCATTGAGTTGTTGTTGGACTGTTGAGTACTATTTTGTCTCCACTGCTGCATAATATCATTTGATGAAGCATCTATTTCTAATCTACAGGCGTAGGTTGAGACAGGTATACTTGTAGAGCAGTTCATCTTGGCAAATGGAGATGACATCATTCGTTGTCCGTGATAGTTCATTCCTCCTCCTTGATGTGAGGGTGTCCTCCACGTGTTGCTGTTGTTGTTATTGTTGTTACTTCCCCATTGCTGATGCTGCTGCCCCGTCATGAATTGTCTTGACGCTCCTCCTTGACCATTACCATTCCATCCACTACTTGCAGACTCATCATAGGGCTGCTGTTGCTGACCGTATTGGTTGGCAGCATCTTGAAACGTCCGCTGCTGAGTAGGTGCATTCCAATCAGTAGACGAACAACCACCTTCGTCACTACCCAATTCACAACACTGTAACAATGATATTAACGAATCAGAAAAGTTATTAAAGTCTACAAGTAATGCCTGATCCCTGCGTAATGCAGCAAAGTCGGACTCTCCAACTTCTAGTTCATACAATTCAATTGGAAGGTTTAATGATTTCTGTTGTGGTTGTGACGATCTTGTTTGTGGAGATTGATGATGATATGTAGGACCACCTTGCATCATTGTGGAGTGATGACCTTGCCCTCCTCCCCGATCTACGGACATGAACGGGGCATGAATGAGTGGTGTTCTACTGCTGCTGCGACTTGGCGTGCATTGCTGTTGATGATGTGACAAGGAATCACCTACCAAATTACATTCGTTTGACGTTTCAAATCGAATGACACGTTCTCCGTCTCTTCCACCACTACCTGTTGATGACCTACGACCCTCGAGGATTCGTACTGTAAAGTTACCATTACGTTTATTGATGGTGCTGTCATTGGTAGTGGAAGAAGCATTGTTGTTGTTAGATGTTGATGTTGTCACTACCTCAAATGAAACAACATTTCTCTCGAATAATGGATTTGATCGATCAAATTCTGCTGCCACCGAAGTCATTGTTTGGTAGTTGCTGCTTGGGATAATCACTTCACTGCAATGTAATGCCAGTGATGCGGCTTTCATAAAGGTCGAGGAGGTAGTAAAAACTTCTTTATCAGTAAGTAAAGTGATGTATTTTGAGTTGCGGAGGGTAAGTAGGTTAAATTTTGAGTGGCTAACTCGTCTCTCTTCTCACTTCTACTTCTCTACTACTGCTATCTAGGTGCTACCAACGATATTCATTCCTTATTCGGGTAGAGTGTAGGTGGCTGCTATGTGTATGATCCACTTGTGATATTAACCCTCGAAACACGGCATATGAATCTACCGACACTGTCGCCACCCTATCTTTTCAGGTTACATATGTGTGAAATAAGTAAAGTATTAGTTAGATGACAAAGTGAATGCAACCAAACAATAATACACGGCGTCAAAGACGATATGTCATCTCAATCTATACCGCCATCGTCATGGAATATAAATCTGATGGCAGTTGTTGGTCAAGTTGCTGTTTTCTTTTTCCCCATTTGCACGACCGACATGGCATGGAAAAATAAGCCACTGCCAGCTCAAAGAGGGGATGTTGTGTATACTATGACACAAACAATTCTATACCCTCAAAAAGTACGTACCTTTGATATTCTCCCTATTATAAACTCATGCATATGCCACCTATCCGTTGAACGTAAATAATACAACAGCAGGAACACAAGATGTGAGCATACACATATACATAAAAAAAAAGAAGAATGTAAGCGAGATCGACGGCTCATTGACCCGTGAGAAAAGAACTGTATACCGATATCCCAGTCGAACAAACAAATGTCCCTCCCAATACTGAATCAAATTAACCTTTTGTCAATCTAATCAGCATTAGAGATCACAAATGTTCATCATCCAAGATAAAGTATACAATTATATCGGGAACAACGAGTGCTTTTTGACTGCTTGAAAACATTCCAAACATCAAAAAGACAATACCTCTACAAACTCAGTTTGAGAGTATGCTTCTTGGTGTAGAATAGTAATCATGTATTGTATGCATTATTGATTTGATGACTTGATGATGGTATATAGACATCTAGCCTCACAGTATTGAATGCATGATCATAGGACGGCGGGGGTGAAGGATAGAAAAAGAAACTTACAATACTGATTTCATAACCCCACTAATTTGCATCTCTCATTTGTTTCTCATCCAATTTGGTATGGATAGGAGACACGAATTGCAACGGCATAGCCCGAGCAAACTGATATATGGCTGATAACTTCCGCCACTTAATAACTTTGCTCTCCAAATATTCTATGTGAATAAATTCACTACTCCTGATATATGATACAGCTTCCATAGCCCTCTCGAACCAAGCTATCACATAAGGCAGAGATTTCAAAGTTCTCTCTCCATCTACATCCCAATTATATAGCGGCTCCATATCAATGTTGGGATGATATAGTAGTATCTTTTTAATGGCAACAAGCCCTTTGTTTTCATACTCATTCGTAAGGAGTAGGTCTTGAAGATGTTCTGACCTCAAACCTCTTCCGACTCTTGTCTCTTCAATATTATTATAGAGGTCCAACTCTTGTAGAGTATGATTTGAAGAATAAGTAGCGCCAATACTTGATGTGTTGCATAATAATCTAGAGAATATATCCTCCACACTTGTTTCAATTGAATTATCATGAAGATTGAGGATCTTCAGCTTCGTGTTATTAGCTAAACTGTTGACAAGGATAACCGCACCCTCGATTTTGATGTTATTTGTTTCTAGTTGGAGGTGTTCTAAGTTCGAGTTTGGATCTTCCAGTAATGCAGCTAGTATCTCGCATCCAGAATTACCAATACTATTGTCATTCAAATACAGCTCCTCCAGTGTACTGTGTCCTCTCATTGCCTCTACTAATGGAGGCAGCCTTTCGTGATTAATGTAACAGTCACATAAATTGATTTCTTTTAGATTTGTACAACTTTTCAAAGTTAAGCCAATACGTTCGGTTTCATTTTGTTGTAGATTGGCTCGTATTATGCCGAATTCAGTTAGTCGTTTATTATCTTGATACACTCTCATTAATTCATTCCCCATATCACCAAGAGTATCATTATTGCCATTATAACGTAACATTAAATTTTGAATTGAAGAATTATGTCGTAAACCATCGTAGAATCCTGTACCAATACTATTCGCTACGTGCGAGACATCAATATATAATGTTTTAATATGGGTATTCATTGCAATTGATGACCCAAGTTGAGAGAAGTCATCTCGAGTGCCTGAGTTGAATTTACCAATACAGTTAAGTTGATCATTACAACAAACATCAATATATAACTTTGTCAGTGTATGATCATTCTGGCTAATTCTCTGTAGCGTCTCTTGGATAGAGCTATCGTCGTTCATATTGAAATATATTTCAATATGAATTGTAGGTGTAGCTTTTCTTTGCCCTATGCTATTTAGTTAGAGTGCTTTTATGTAATTAACAGTTACTCAGAATACTCTGTAAGGTTGGAGGATACAGTTGCCTCACTCTTAATAGCTATCTCCTTTGGTTTATCACTATCTATGCTATCATTAATTGTTGTACTGTTGTTATTTCCATCATCATTATTATGTTCTTTGGTATCGTATTTAGTATTATTGGTTGATGGCAATTTAGTAATCGTTGCAAGTTCTTCGACTGACGGATCATTGATATCTGTTTTTACCCATACTTTATCCCCTACCTTAAAGTCTGATGAGGACATGATTTTATGCTGTTGCAAAGTTCAATAGTTGATGATATCAATTGAATACGCCTCTAGAGAGGAATTCCATCATCTACGTGCTGAGATCTAGGTCTGAAAGTAGGCCTCGGTTGTGTAAATTTGGTATCAACAGACCGCACCGACTTCACTGATATTACAATATGCAGATGGAAGATATTATAAACGTATAGTTGGAAGCGTAGCGGCTCCGTTGACTGTTGTAAAGTCTATAATACTTCAATGGGCCGGTGTTATATTTTTAGCTCCAGTAGCGCAAATAAATAATTGAATTGGCCATTTTCATTTTGAAAAGTCCATATGGTACAGTTATTTATTCCACGTTGAAGCATAGGGTGAGTTGTGATGTAGTTGACTTAGGTAGATCTAGCTGGAGATGTTAGTATCGTTATGATGATCTCTCTTCTTCTCACAGTATCACACAACAATTCTCTGTGGCAACTTTATTCTTGCTTTCCATTTCAACTAGGCTCTTTGTTGATTCGTCTTTGGCATGAGAATGAGAGGCAACGAAGGGTGTAGCAGCCGCAAACAATAACGGCATAGCCTTTGCAAACTGATAAATTGCTGACAGCTTCTTTTGATCGACTTTGTATCTGTCTTTCCTTTGATGCCCCCTCTCATTCACAGCCACCGTAGCCCTATTAAACCAATCGATAATGTAAGGCAACCCCTTTAGTGTCCATTCACCTTCTTCTTCCGAGCCCCATCCAAATAATGGCTTCATATCAATGGGGTGGTATCGTAATATCTTTAATATTGCAACATGACTTTTGTTTGTTCCTTCATTCAATTGTAACAAGCGGCCATGTGGTTGCTCAAAGTTTGGAAAATGCAATTCGGTGAGAGTATGATTGGATGACCATATACTATTAATACTTGATGTATTGCATAATAGTTTGTAGAATACATCCTCTACACTACTAAGAGTAATTGGGTTACCATCGAAGTAGAGGTACCGTACATTTGTATTGTTCGTTAAACTGTTTGCAATAGCAATTGTACCCAAATTACCAATATCATTGCTCTGTAGTTGAAGCATACCAATATTGTTATTGGGCTCTTCGAGTAATGTAGCAAGTGACTCACACCCATCATTACCGATTCTATTCTGAAACAAATTAAGCTCCCACAATGAGCTATGCTTCCTAATCGAATCAATTATAGGGAGTAGTTGCTCATTAGTTATGTGGCATGAAGATAGCTCTAGTCTTTGAAGGTTTGCGCATAGTCTCACAGTATTGGCTACTATCGCCTCATTTTGTAGATTTGCACTGATCCGAAGATCAATAAGTTGTTGATTGTTTTTCTCGTATGCTTTCAATATTTCATAACCTATCCCTTGTTCTACTCCGCCATGAATTTCTAATCTTTGGATAGAGGAGTTACGTTCGAGGCTAGCGTAAAACTTTCGCTCTGGACCCCTTGTCTGGTTATCATTAAGTGTTGGTCTTTGTTCAGTACATACTATTAAATCTGTAAGATAAGTATTCGTCGTGATAGCCAAACCAAGCTTATAAAAATGGGAAGTATGATTGGCCGAGTCAAAATATCCGTGGTCGTAGCTTCTCCCGTTGGGTGTAACAATCATTAATGTTGTCAAATGTTTATCATTTCGAGCAATCCTACACAATGTCTGTTGGCTATAGTCGTCCATGATAGGTATATACGACGTCATTATTGTATTGATATTGATACCGTTATGCGTAATATTATGACGAAACTCACAATGCTTTTTCTTTATATATCGTTTTCTGCTCAATTGTCGTATTAGTAGATATCGAAGAAGTTGTAGATATCATAAACGCTAGGTATCAAAAATGTATGATGGGAGCCTGCTGTTTCCGGATGGTTGCTGTTAAAGTGTCTGATGGTTATGGTATATGGCTGGTGCACAAGTTGTGATCAAATTTTTGAGGGTGATATTGTAGATAAAATTGTATCAAGAGACCGCTCCGACTTCACTGATATTGCAATATGCCAATTCTATTATTTCTTAGATAACATAGACATATCATATGAAGCCTGGCGGTTTCGGCGGTGGTTGATTAAAGCTCTCTATGCAATAGGAAATCTGTTCTCATGTGCTGCTCGTTAGCTGCAATTGGGAGTCTTTTATTGTTAATTGGGAAAATTTTATGAGAGTTTATGTAGGTACTTATAATTGTTGTTGATAATTGATACGTCCAATAACTGCATCAAATCAATCCATATTTATAACCCAATAATTGGATATAGTCTCTCAAACACACCCTTATTAAAACAGCACATCTTAAACATTATATCGTGCGTCGTAGCGCATACGAGATAACTACAACTCAAACACACAATATCAATACACAATACGTCAACACAAACATAATAATGTCATCATCAGAGATACAACACGCCAGAGACTACGTAACACGTGTGAAAACCTCACTCGGTCAAAATTCAAATCAATATAAATTATTCTTAACAACACTCAAAAGTTATAGAACACGTCAATTATCACCTACACAAGTAATTTCTAGAATTAATGATATATTTAGTGAAGATAATGTTGTGGAGAGTGGTAATCGTAGGGAATTGATATTGGGTACGTTAAATGTTTGTTTGTATGGTTTTGTTTTGTGTTTATGATGGGTGTTTTTATGGCGTCAATGTGCGCAGGGTATTGCAGTGTTGCAGTGTCCTCTTTCGTTAGTGTGCACATCTTGTGTCTACGATATCAATTCTCTTACTTATCTTCTCTCCTATACATCTCAACCCCTCACACAGGATTTAATTGGTTCCTACCACCCGAATATCAACTTAGTGCAGATGATATAACAGCATCAAAGAGTAGCAAAAGGAAGTCTAAGAAAGATACAGAGGCATCTCGTACACGAAAACGAGTACGTGCTCCAATAGTATCTACCTCCACTACTACCACCAAGCAATCTAAATCCAAAAGTAACAATAAAAAGGAAACAACTTCCAAGAATATAAAAGTAACATCCTATGCATCAGTTCGTCCATCCTCCTCATCTCAATTACCAAAGGGATATTCAACTATAACAAAAAATCTAAACAAAAAGAAGATTAACATATCAACTACTGAAATTATACTTTCGCCACCTAAAACACAACCATCTGACTTACTCCACGGTCCTGATACTACCAATACCAGAAGTAAACCAAATTATAATCTATTAAATAGTCCAGCTAAATCTATAGATTCAAATCATTCAGCATATACTGAACATGTGGAATGTAAGCTATGTCACGGAGCACGTGACGAACAGGCAGTAAATGAACCAGTGCTGTTGTGTGAATTGAAGGGATGTAATGCTGAATATCATCTGGGATGTTTATATGCCTATTGTCCTAATTTGTTTGATGAGAAGGATGGTAGTGATAAGGAAAAGGTCAGTGAGAAGGAAGGTGCTATGGAGGTTGAGTTTGTTTCCAAGGATACAAGAGAAGGTGTGGCCGAGTCCAAGAAGGCAACACAACTACCACAAGATCAGCCATCATTATCCCAAGGTGAAGGTGAACTACAAGTACCATCAGGTGATATCTACTGCACATCATGCTACGCCAACGGATCAACATCAGTCCTAACCAAATACTTTGACAAGACTGACAATGACCGGTCCAACTATACATGTAATCGTGCATATGTTATGGCATTATTGGAAAAACATATGAGATTAAACCCCACTGGTAATATGGGTAACGGGTGGGATAATAGTACGGGATTACAACACCTTAAGGCACCACCACGGAGTGAATTATGGTATGCACATGAGATTAATGTTCAGGCATTGGGTATTGAAAATAATGACGGAAGTGATAAGGGTAAAAAGAAGAATGCAGAAGATATAAATGATGAATTTGTAGGTGAGAAGGGTGCTGAGATGTTGGTTGGTAAATCAGTTCGGTTGTATAATAATTTGGATAACGAGTATCATGTTGGACGGTAAGTTGATACATATCATGTGTGTCTTAAAAGTATACACTTTTTGCCAGGTCTAATCAACTTCTTCCTTATCACCCCACAACAATCATAGCATCGTCGATTGGAGGGCATGCACCGTCTACCCTCCACTATACGATCATAACGATGGTCCACACGTTACCAAGAATAATACAGTCCAATTAAAAGACCTTGAGTGTTATGGCATTGGGTCATTATCCACAACCGAGTTCCTGGTCCGTTTCCCTGCCGGATTACAGGGACGGAAGAAGGAGCTGCTACGTTGGATAATGTTGGAGGAACATAGTCTTGCCGTGGGTGTGTCATTAATTGAGGGTAAGACGACTATGAAGAAGGCTGGTGGTGTTGGTGGCGGAACTACGAATATCGATGAATGGAAGCCTGCTATGGTATTGGCACGTAGTGCATTGGAATTGGTTACTGTACGTCAATTCCTTAAGGAAGATGATAAAGGAAACCTATTTGCCGCGGCAAATATGACCACCAAGGGTAAATCCAAGAGTGATAGTTTGAAGGGAGATGATCGTTGGGCACTTGCTTCATTCTTCGGGGGGGAGCAACATGAGTTATTACATTTACGGGATGAGGCGCGTGATCTTATGGATTGTCCTTCCCTGGTGAATAATGATGCTAGCAGTAATGGTGTGAATGGCAGCGGCAATGGGCAAGACACAGATCAACAACAAGAAGAAGACCTTGAAGATGCACATCCACCACCTAGAGGACCATTAGCATCGGTTGATGTACCACTAAGCCTGGCATTAGCGGAACATAATGAACAAGAACGATGCAAGGGATGGAGTCAGCTGATCCTTCAGGAATCTGGTCATCCTCAAGCATTGGTATCGCCGGATGAGTACTCAATGCAATTAACTCTCGATAAGAAGTCCAAGGCCATTAAAAGTAATGGATCAACAATATCAGCAGAAACAAACGGCGACACCTCCGCTGCACCCGAGGACTCCAAGAATGTATCAAATAGCAGCATCAGACCTTTAGTACAGAAAGGTATGGACAGGTTATGGCTTGCTCAACTAGTTGAGAAGGCTGCCGCTTCTTCTGCTAGTGATGATTCATCAATGCAATTGAGCAAGGATACTATTATGAGTTTCAAGTTTGAACATGTACCTTCGATGGCTGCTGCTATGGCATCTTTACAGAAGATCTAGGTTATGAATGTAATGGCGGTGGCTCATGTGTTTAAGAAGCGTGTATCTAATTTACTTAGCTAATAATCAGTATAAAAATGTATCATCTCAATTGTCCTTTACAATTGTAATGGTTAGAGATATCTAATAGCTACCATCCACTCGCCATCTTCCGCCGCTCATCCTCCAACCTCATCGGCCTTCTCAACTACCAGATCTATTAGATGTTCAGAATGTATATTCTTTGCTTTTGTCACCCAACCGTGTACTTGGAAGTGATCAAAGTATATCATTCCATCGCCAGAGACTTTCAACATACCGGGCTTTGTCATCTTATCCTCTTCGAACGACATCTTTATAGACATTGGTATGATCTCTTGTTTATCCTTCTCGAGAAGACAACCTGTGAACATTATGGGCTGACTAGTACTTGGAAACTTTTCATTCTTATTATTATTGTTCAGTTCAGTGTCATGTATAAGATGAAGTAGACACTCATCATCCCAGTTTGCAAACAAATCACATGCAGAGCAGCTACCCTTTATGGTATGTGTGTTTAAATGATGAGTATGCCGTGAGGTTTTGGCACTAGCTAGCTTCCTTTTGAAGTTATTGTTGCCTATGTTAGGATTTGCTTTATTATTATTTGAATTCATCATTATCTAGTTGATTGTATTATGGAAGTGCTTTGCCTCTAAACCGATTGACTGACACTATTTAGTGTTCTCATCATAGAGTAGGTTACGAGAATTGCAGCACTTCCCTCCCGTGAGACAATCATATTCTTGGTACCATCGCTTCCCTAAATCGCCTCATAGATTCGCGTCGACTTTGCAATTCACGTTCCTCGTGTGCAATGCACAGACCCTGATAATCCTCTTTAGAAGGTAGATTATGAACACCTCTGTAAAATCCAACACTACTTCCCAACCTCTTTGCTTCTTTTTGGTATGCACGACGCTCAATAATAGAATGACTACTATCTGGCTCTTCATCCAACCAATTGATTTCACAACTACTATTTCTACCGCCAAACCTAGGGTATGCCTTCCACCTCCAACCCAATCGTGATGATGCCTTGACAAATTCCAATGTAAAAGGTGGCGGAGGACAGTAGTTGTGTCTGCCATCTTTTCTATAATGATCAGGAGCATTCTCAGCAAGACGTACACTAGCAATACACGGAGGGGACCTCCTTGCAAATGAAGTGAACAAATCGATGACATCCGAGGATTGTTCGATACGGTGTAGCACCCCTGGCAAGACAAGCTTCTTCACACGAGGAAAGTCTGATTCTTGAATGTCACTAACATCTCCATATATCTCAGTTGCCCATCTCAATATGATCGTTTCAAGTAGCACGAATTCAGTAAGATCCATAAAGTTACCGCCAATCTTAGCATCTCCAGCATTCACTGAGCTTACAATAGTCAAATGCTTTAAAGTATTCTTCAAGAAATGCAGATCTGAAATAGATCCAGTTGCCCCAGACCAGGAGAGGTACAACTTTTCAATCAAAGGCATACTCTTTAACATCTTCAAATCCCACTTTAAATCACAATAATCGGCACCCTGTGATATGGAAAGCTCCCGCAAGTGTTTGAAACCAAACAAACAAGGATACTTCCCATGTAGGGGTGCATCATTGATAATAAGACTACGCAAATTTACAAAGTCTGCAATGATGCTCACATCATATGTTCTCCAGTCCTCGATATATTTGAGAGACTCTTCAGCATCCTCTCCCTCGAGGTATCTCTCCTCAACATCTTCATCATATCTAGCAACAGGCCCATTAACATCACCCATGAGGGGTATCATGAACCCAATCGGTTCTATCCCTTGGAACTTCGACAGCTGAATTTGCTGTAGATTTGGCATAACCTTCCTCATCACATCCAACATGTTGTATGCCCTTGAAGTGTTAACATTAAATTGTGGTATTTTCTCAAGTCCTCCATGGCGGGGTGCACCCTGAAAAGCCCTCTTGTCAATAGATGGAGGAACAAGTGTATGTTTGGCTGCCTCACACCATTGTGTACATGTACCCCGTACACATAAAATATCTTTCCAATCCAAATAACCAAATATAATGGGTAACATAGAAGTTGATGGGATGATAGCACGACATGCCGCTTCCTTCCACTGTTTACATACTTGTTGTGTATATATAATATCTTTCCAATTCAAATATGAAAATACTGCCGGAAGGACATCATCTGTAATGAGGTATTGTTCCATCGTGTTGCTATACAATGTTACCAAGTTTAGTGTTCAAGATGTGCACACACAAAAGTAAAACCTTTGGTATTCACTAACTATTGATACCAACGTCTCCAAACCAACTTTAATCGATAGAGCATGAAAAACTTGTTACCCCCTCTATAACACCTTAACTAGAATCAATATTGCAATAGTAATCGCTATCTAAAGTTCTGCCAAGTATGGCGACGTAGCAGTCGGAAAATGATGAGTTCAAAGTTCATCAGTTTACTATTTGCTATGAGATGATTACAAGTGGAATATATAAATCTCCTCATTCAACTCGTGGAAGATTATTAGAAGTATAGGAAGAGCTATTAGTCAACCACTTATGGAACCGCTACGCTTCCATCTATACGTTTATGATATCTTCTGACGATATATTACAATATTAGGAAGTCGGAGCGGACTCTTGATACCAAATTATCTACAATAATCACCCATCAAAAAATTGATCACATCTTGTGCATATTATCAACCATTGAACTTTGCAACAGCTACATCAAGCAATATATTAATGTCCTCATCAGACTTTAAGGTAGGGGATAAAGTATGGGTAAAAACAGATATCAATAATCCGTCAGTAAAAGAACTTGCAACGATTGTTAAATTGCCATCAACCAATAATACTAAACGATACCAAAAAATATAAAGAACACTATAATAATAATGGAAATAACAACAGTAAAACAATTACTGATAGCATAGATAGTGATAAGCCAAAAGAGATAGCTATTAAGAGTGAGGCAACAGTATCTTCCAACCTTACAGAGTATTCTGAGTAGATAGATCATCCATCAAAATTGATCACATCTTGTGCACTATACTTTCCACTATTATTGATAATGTATACTCAAAACGAAGTGAACAAACGCAGTCGAAAGACGTTGCGTAGACTTGAGAATAATGATAGTACATTGGATATTGTACAGGTTGGACGAGATGACTTCGGAGCAGGTGATGAATATAAATTTAACTCATGCAATGCTAAGGATATTTCCAAACTTGGTAAAGCGCTGGGAAACAATACACATGTTAGGTTCTTGTCTTTAGAAGCGAGCCATGGACTAGACGAGACAAGCAGTGTATTCTATAATGGACTCAAACAGAACTCGTCAATTAGAAGTTTATTTCTTGGTTGCAGCCATAGAAATGCATCAGATGGCAAATTTATGTGGTTAGATAATGAAGTAGTACACGAAATATTGAGGGTATACCAACAGAACAATAATCTTACTTATCTCAGTATACACCGTGCCAATCAGTTTCTACAAAATGGGGGCAACACTATTCTGGCCAAAACTTTGGGACATACTACAAAACTCAAGAAACTACATCTACAGGAGAGCAACATAACTAATGAGCAACTACTCCCGATAGCTGAGGCAATGAGAGGTCTTCGTTCATTAGAGGAGCTGAATTTGTCACAGAATAGAATAGGGAATGATGGATGTGAGACAATTGCTTCTTTACTTGAAGATCCAAATTCCAGATTAAACTGTCTTTATCTCAATGGCAATCAGATTAATGATGAGGGCGTAATCACCGTTATCAAAAGTCTAGCAAACAATACAAAGCTACGGGAACTTTACATTGATCATTCCAATCCAACAACTGATTCAATTATGCAGCAGTCTTTCTCAAGATTATTATGCAACACATCAAGTATAAATAGTTTACATTCATCCAATCATACGCTTCGACATTTATCTACCTTCACTATCACAGCCGACCAGCGTTGGCATCCAGGACCACATCTCTCATTATTATTACAAATGAATACGGACAGAAACAAAAGTCATGTTGCTATTAGAAAAATACTAAATTACTACCCTGACATTGATATGACGCCACTATTTGATTTGGGTTTAGAAGACGATGATGACAAGAATCTAAAGGCTCTCCCTTATTTGATTGCTTGGTTTGATGAGGCTTATGAGGCTTGGGCATCTGGCAATTCACCATATACTGATCTCGCTAAAGCTAGTTCCAGAACAAGCTGTAGTGAGATCAGACGGAAAAAGTTATGTGCAATCTACCAGTTTGTCCAGGCTATGCCACATTTATGTGCTCTTTCAATGCCGCTTGCTACCAACAAAGAAGAAGAATCAATAGTGAAAGAGACGGAAAGAGTTGAAATGGAAAGCACGGATGAATCAACAAAGAAGAGCCGGGTTGAAACGGAAAGCATGAATAAAGTTGCCACGGATAATTGTTGTGTGATACTATGAACATGTGCTATCAAAGTAGTTGGGTTGTAAGAGCAGATATGCAGGTGAGCTTCTTCTTCTATCCATAATCCCTCGGTCCTACTATCTGCATTCAATACTGTGAGGCTAGATGCTTTATACCATCATCATGTCCTCAAATCAATAATGCAAACAATACATGATTTCAATTCTACATCAAGAAGCATACCTCTCAAACTGAGTTTGTGGAGGTATTGTCTTTTTGATGTTGGAATGTTTTCAAGCAGTCAAAAAGCACTCGTTGTTCCCGATATAATTGTATACTTTATCTTGGATGATGAACATTTGTGATCTCTAATGCTGATTAGATTGACAAAAGGTTGATTTTTAAGTGGTTGGGGAGACTTTTGTTTATTCGTCCTGGATCGGTATACAATTCTCATACTCACGGGTCAATGAGCCGTCGATCTCGCTTACATTCTTTTTTTTTTTAATGTATATGTGTATGATGTATGACATATTATACTCACATTATGTGTCACTTTTGTATTATTTACGTTCAAAGGGTAGGAGAAGTATATAGTTATGAAAGAGCTGATCGATGGGGAGAAAGATATTCAGGTACGTCCATGTCTTTGAAAGGTAGCAGAATTGTTTTGTGATATACAACGAGTATACACATCCCCTCTTTGAGCTGGCAGTGGCTTATTTTTCCATGCCATGTCGGTCGTGCAAATGGGGAAATAGGAATACCTCTCATCCAACAACTGCCATCAGATTAACATTCCATGACGATGGCGGTATAGATTGAGATGACATATCTTAGACGCGGTGTATTATTGATTGAGTATGTTGTTGGTATCTAACCATATACTTTTCTTCTTTCACATATTGTACCTGAAAAGAGGGCGGGGGCAGTGGATGCCGTGCTTGGGGAGGTTATTATATCACAAGTAGATCATATAGCAGCCACCTACACACTACCTGAATAAGGAATGAATATCGTCGGTAGAATCATCTGAAAAGATAGGGCGGCGGGCGGCAGTATCGGAAGTATCATATGCCTCGGGAGGTTATTATATCACAAGTGGATCATACACATAGCAGCCACCTACACACTACCCGAATAAGGAATGAATATCGATTGGTAGCACCTAGATAGCAGTAGTAGAGAAGTAGTAGTGAAAAGAGAGAGACGAGTCGGTCGTCACTCACAATTTAATCTACATACCCTCCGCCATAAAAACAACACTTTAATTACTCATAAAGAGGTTGTTACTATCTCCTCGACCTTTAATGAACCAAGTTCGTCCTACTTTGGCATTGCAAGCAGGGAAGTGATTTCCCAACAGCAACACAAAACAATGACGACGATGGAGGCAGAATTTGATCGGTCTAATCCATTATTCGAGAGAAATATTGTTTCATTCGAGGTAGTAACAACACAAACGCCTAACAAAAACAATGCTTCTACTTCTACCAACAACGACAACAATAAACGTAATGGCAACTTTACAGTACGAATCCTCGAAGGTCGAAGGTCAGCAACTAATAGTAGCGGGGGTGGGGAACGTGTCATTCGATTTGAAATGTCAAATGAATGTAACTTGGTAGGCGATTCCTTGCCTACGCATCAGCAACACCGAACACCAAGTCGTAGAACAACACCAATTATTCATGCCCCATCCATGACTGTAAACAGAGGAGGAGGACAAAGTCATCACTCCAATATGATGCAAGGTGGCCCTAATCATCACAATCATCAGTCTCCACACACAAGATTACAACCACAACAGAAATCATTAAACCTTCCGATTGAATTGTACGAGCTAGAAGTTGGAGAGTCTGACTTTGCTTCATTACGAAGGGATCAGGCATTACTTGTCGACTTTAACAGCTTTTCAGATTCGTTGATATCCTTATTGCAGTGTTGTGAATTGGGTAGTGAGAATAGTGAAGGTGGTTGTTCGTCTACTTATCAACAGACATTTCAAAACACCTCTAATCAATACGGCCAACAGCAGCAGCCTTATGACAAGTCTGCAAGTAGTGGTGGATGGAATGGTAGTGGTCAAGGAGGAGAAGTGTCAAGACAATCCTTGACAGGGCAGCAATGGGGAAGTAGTATCAACAGCAACAAGTGGAGTACACCCTCGCATCAACAACAAGGAGGAGGAATGAACTATCACGGACAACGAATGATGTCATCTCCATTTGCCAAGATGAACTGTCCTCCTACAAGTATGCCTGTCTCGACCTACGCCTGTAGATTAGAAGTAGATGCTTCATCAAATGATACTAGTAGTAGTAGTATGCAGCAATGGAGACAGAATAGTACACAACTGTCAAACAACAACTCAATGAAACATGCTCGATTTAGTATCGTCGAGTCGAATCAGTTTCGTGAATTGACGCATCTAGCTTTGAACTTGAATGTTGGTACTGACAAGTCTGTTCGTTGCTACCTCTCATCAAGGTACGTGTGTTGTTTGTGTTGTGATGTGTCTCTTGTATCCTTTTAATCTACCGATTGATTATCTTACACATCTCGTCCTCTTTTCTCCCTTCCTAACACCATGATACAACAGACTCAGCCAGACTATGTACCAAAATAGAAGCATCCAAACACTGTATGCCGAGCAACAACGTCGATCTGATACTGCCGAGACAAATCTCATTCGTCTAAACAAGAGATTACAAGATCTTACACAATCATCAGAAGTTGAAAAGAATCAGATTCGTTACCAAGCAGAAGAACGACTTCAGACTGAGAGTTCAACTCTTCTTGCCGAGGCCAACAAGGCAAGGGCAACCAAGGAGGAAGAGATCAAGGTATTGAATGATAGAAATGAAAAGAATCGTTTAATCCTCGAGAACAAGATTGAGGTCTTATCAACAACAAATGCCAAACTCAACTCTGACAAGATGGCAAGTGAGACTGAAAATGAACGATTAGCCACCAAGCTGAGCTACACGGAGACTACCAATAGCACATTGAAAAATGAAGTCAATACACTGCAAAGTCAACTCAAGCACGTATCAGAAGAGAAGAAAACAATCGAACAGAGTCTCCATCAACTCCAACTTGAATTATCATCTCTTGCTCAGAGTAACAACAACCAAGAACGAACCATCTCTCAGACTGAAGCACAACGAGTGTCAGCCGAACAAGTCTCTTCCAATGCAAAGCAAACACTATCAAGACAACAAACACAATTGGAAGAGCTGAAGCGTAGACTTGAGGAAGCCGAGCTCGAAACAGCTAAGTACAAGGACCTTACATCACGATATCAAACAAATCGACTTGAAATGAAGAAGAGAATCAAGGAGAAGGTTGAAATGATACGTGAACAGGAAGATGTACTCATTCTCAAGGAGAAGGAGACGGCTGATTTGAAATGTCGTGTGAAAAGTCTCGAGGAAGAGTTGCAAAAGTCACAAACTGAAAAGAGTACCATGTCTAGAGATCTTAGTACGGCAAAGAAGCAGGCCGAAGATGACAAGAAGAAGCTTGAGAACAATCAGCAGGTTAGTGTTAGTTTGAGTGTTGGTGTGTATTGTTCGTCTTTTGCTTGGTATACATACTGAACCATCTTTGTCTTTACCTCTCGTCGTCACTCTCACTCACATACATCAGGTCATAGCATGGCTAAACAAACAAGTCAACAAATCATCAAGTAATAGTAGTAGTGGGGTAGGAACAACTACATGGCAACGAGGGCTCGAGGCAGCTGCCAACAATAACAGTAGCAGTAGTATGACAACAAGAGCCCTTCCAACCCCTGCGGCGGCTGCTTTTCCCACGCCTCTTACCACAAATAGTCAAGCATCGTCGGCTGCTCTATCTCGTCTCTTGCCAAATAATGCAGTGACTACTCCATACCAACGATTACATGTAACGCCTGATTTGAAACCTGGTATTAGTGCTGTTGGTGGTAGGGGTATGCCGCAGCTTCATCCTGGACCTACTCCTTACTCGTTGCCTCCTCAACGTCCAACATGAGAGTTTAGGAGATAAATAAAAGTAAAGTTACACAACAAACAAACTACCTTCGATAACCTTCAATAACCTTCGATTTCATAACATTTCACACATTCAATATACTCCTCCCTTCAATACTAATCATGTACACATTATGCTTGCTGTGCCATCAACGGAGGATAAAGCTGTTACCTCTAACCTCCCTGAGGCTATTATGGGTATCCTCATCCTCAAAATGAGATATGTATCCGCCTTATCTCATGACGTTCATCAGAAATAATGAATGCCAATGCACCCCCCGGCCCCTCATAATATTCAAGTATATAACTCCTACCTATCAGCCGTAGTACTATTTAATCAGCGTCTCATCTCCCCTTGCAATGGTACAGATACACGAATTATACAAGATGAAGACTAGAAATACAACAACTCGTCATAATAATAATGTACCGATTGGCCACACATGCACCATTATTTCTGATGAGCAAAATGAAGTTATTGCAATGGATATTGATGAGGATTCATCTGATGATGAAGAGGAAGATACCGGTCTATGTGCACAGCTAGAGGATGAAGATATCCTCGAGAGATTGAAGAATAATGACCCTACCATTACCAAATTACAAATTATATTTGCTCATTTTGATAGTGATAAGGAGGGCATTGATGCCAGTACGATTGACTGGGCAGGAGAGGAAGGCCGTGGTAGTATTAGTAAGAATATATATCTCAAGTCATTACATATTGATACATGGCATGGTGGAGTAGATATCAATGATGAACAGGGCATAATCAATGCTAAAGCATTCTTGAGGGAGGTATCTCAAAACAGATCAATCAAACATCTCTACATTGATAGCTCTCCCATTATGAACGGAGAGATGATGACAATACTAACTCCCTTCTTCATGAACAATAGTCTACTCAGCTTAATAACAACCAACTTCGACATGACTACCCGATCTACAAAGATTTTAGTGGCTGGTCTATCCAAACATCACTCTTTAAGGAGGTTTGTATTCCAATCATATGGTGGTGGATGGGGTGATGAATCAAAAGTAGTTAATGCATTAGATATGCATCACAAGTTGAACGAGCTTGATCTCTGCTTTAATGATACCAATACCTATGGAAAGTTTCAAGCAAAATGGTAAGTGTATTACTGTGTGTGCATATGATGTGTCACACAACATATACATTGCAATATTATGATGATATATTGTTTGATTCATATCTTACGGTATCGTCTCTTCTCTCATTGCAGGTGTACCGAGTTAGGAAAACTACTATCAAAGCCTAAATCAAAGCTAAAAGTACTCAAGTTGGACAAGAATGATCTCGGTGATCAGTGTGGCATCATTTTAGGGCAGTCTTTTCAAAAGAATAGTACACTAAAGAAGCTGTCCATGAATGAAATTGGATCATCCATGACAGCAATCGGTTGGACAGCTATATTTAAGGGACTAGCATCGAACCCAAATTGTGTCTTGGAGGAGATTAATATTGATTCTACCAATCCACGGATCAATACGACGAACTTGCCTCGACAGAACAAACTAGGTAAAGGGGTTCTTGCCCTCTCTAAGATTAAGACGTTAGAGGAGGTGAACATGAGATACAACTCATCTATCACTTCATATGGTTGGAGGGCATTGCTTTCATCACTCATCAAGCCAAAGAACTCTACGTTAACAAGTATCAAACTTGATGGATGTAACATCAATAATCAAGCCGTGGTAGTATTGGGTAATGTATTGAAGAACAATTCAAGTTTAGAGACACTAAGTCTCGTGGGGAATGAATACATCACAACATCAGGATGGATCGGCTTCTTCAAATGTTTATCAAGTAACTTCTCAGTAGCGGAACTTAACCTCCGTGATAATAACATTGATGATGAAAGTTTAGATGCATTCACATCTTCTCTTGGTAACAATACTACACTGAAGGATCTAAATCTCGGGTACAACGAGGCCGTAAGCTGTATTGGCTGGCACTCGTTCTTTGATATGTTTAAGATCCACCAGTCTGCACTACAGGAGCTAAATTTGGATGGTAACAATGTGGATGATGCGTCGGTATACTCGTTCCTTGGTGCTAGTATCCATGACTCGTTGACTAGCCTACATCTCGAAGAGAATGAGTCCATTACTGCAATAGGCTTGAGGGCTTTGTCAACTCTCTTACAACGACCCCACTCAAGATTGACAGAGCTCTACCTCAATGATAATGGTAACTTTAGCCACGAGATTTTGATCGACTTTGCCTTCTCTCTGGTCGGTAACAAGTCTCTGAACATACTATCGCTCGGACGTACCAACATCAAGAAACGGGGCTGGGTTGCACTAACTAATGCTCTCTGCAACAAGTCAAGCATCGATAGTACATATGA
>Ga0214477_100427_pt1 | contig 29434 bp, 20 predicted proteins | sample M1_20Mar14CPVII9_FD_165058 | JGI IMG/M metagenome (GOLD analysis project Ga0214477, IMG submission 165058) | Marine eukaryotic communities from Monterey Bay, California, United States - M1_20Mar14CPVII9sort6BwellC16 | ecosystem: Environmental > Aquatic > Marine > Unclassified | place: USA... | reverse complement strand
AGATAGTATGTTTCATAATGAATATCGATATGATACATACTATACAATTACACGGTGCTCGTTGTTTTGCAATGATGTGCTCGAATATGTGCTCTCATTGTCATACATAATAACGCTCACTGTAACATCGCTCAGGGCGGGGACAAGTTAATTTCAATTTCAGTATATAGAACCCCCCCCTTCAGACCCCTGATTTTGGCTAATTGGAACCCCAGTAGTAATATTTACCCCTGGCTAGTAGACCCCTAACAAAATGATGTGACATGACTGATCACGTGACATTTGTCACATTAACAGATGTTTTCATGTTTCATGTCACACTTCAGTCACCTGATAATCGGGAGTCCGTGACACTGTTCCATATGTTCCCCATAAAAGGGATAAAATAGTGGGGGTACGTTTTAAGTACCCCACCCCCCCACCCAGAGGAATTATATCATAACTGAAATTATAACTTGTCCCCGCCTCATGCGTGCATTTTGGGGCTTCACTAGTGCAGATTTCATGCACTAAAACCTCGCATGCACTGCACTGGTTACAGTGCACGTTATTAAAGTCATATTGGGTTAATTACATCTCAACCGGATTAGAACTTCATTGCAAATTGGATAGTATACTCAGTATCAGTAGTTCTTTTTAATGATACTTGTTTGTTATAATTAGTAGTGCGTGGTAGAGAAGATAAAAAAAGATACTCAATAAGTACAATTCAACTTCGAAATTTGATGTTAGAGACTCTAAAACAATTAAACAATAGTATAGCCCAGTTTACAATACGTTACCACATTAATACTACTATACCATATCCTACAAAGGCTAATAATTAAATCAAGATGAGTCGTCAAGAATCACACAGAATATATCTACACGTATTTGCACCTCGCGGTAATAATGTTAATGATACACAAAACCATCCTACATATGCATCAGCAACCACTGCTACTACATCTGTAGCGGTAAGATTGACTGATAAAGCGCGCACACAAGATGTTACTGCGTTACTCAGAGGAAAGTTTGGTTTGCCACGAATCTTAAATGATAACAAAGAGAGCACCCATAGTATGGAAAGATATCCTTCATCACCACAAAAACGTTTATCACATTCAGAGAGTAGTAGTAGTAGACAATATAGCTTTCAGCACTCGGATAATGACAGTATAGATGAAGATGAAGAGGTAGATGCACTAGTGTTAATTGGAACCATTGATAGGCCACCAAAGGGATACTTGAGATTCGAACACGAAGAATCAATTGCAGAAAAAGAACGTCTTCGACTCTTTCAACATCACAACAATCTACAACAACAAGAACAACAGTCATTTGAAGGTGCACTGAAGTGTGGAAGAGGAATCTCTGAAGGTCTTATCGGTAATCATCAGCTTAACATGAAGATAGCAGCAGAAAAGATGTCTCATTTACCCAGATCAGAACCGCCTACAATATCTAAGACGATTAGCGAAAGCAACTCAGTAGTATCAACAGATGATGCAGATGGTGACGACCTTAAGAGCGGTATTACTTCGAGCGCTACTTCCTCTCGAAGTTCAAAAGCAGGAGTATGTCGAGAGGGTTGGACTACACTTGCATCTGAGCTACCACCGAGTACACAAAAGCAAGTGTCGACTAATGAATCTACTACTCAAAGGAAATCTGCAGTATCTTCATCGCCTCCTAAAATACCAACTCCTTGTTATGATCATGGGCTAGAACCAATCCATCTTGTCAGAACAATCCATCCCAATGAACATCCACTAACTGTTCGAGATGAAATGGTTACATTGATAACCAAAAAGAGACAAGAGGCAGAAGAGGAAATGGGCTATAACTTGGATGATGAAAGTGAGAAAGATTTTCGACGTCCCCAGCCTACATTTCGTTTCTACTTCCAACCTAGTAGTCCTTTGGGTGGTAGTGGTCCTTATTCAGAATCAGCAAAGATGCAAAGTATACCCACATATGTTGATTTGGAGAGCTATTGTACTGAAGATGATGATGGTGAAAGTGATGATGATAATGAAGATGATTCGAGTATTGACGAGGAGAGCAAGGAAGATCTGAATAATCCGCTAATGCAACAATTGAGTCAAGAGAGACGTCGTGTTGCAATACTTCAAAATGTATCTGATCCTGCGTTCCTAGTTTCTGGATATCTGTTGAAACAAAGTGGAAGAGATCCAAATGTATGGAGGAGAGTTTACTGTGTTTTATCAGAAGATCGACTATGGTTTATAGGACGAATGAGACCCCTTTCTAAGAGCTTTGATGATACATTATCTTCCATACGAGTTGGTAGACACAAGAGTCTTAAACTTCATCGAGCTACTCTGATCCGAAGAGAACAAGGCTCCCAACAATCAACGAGACAGTTTTCATCATCAAGAAATGGGTATTACCTGACACCACTAAATAATCGGCTTCCCAACACCTTTCGAGTTGTAACATCTCAAGGTAGATGTCATACTTTCAGAGCATTTAATGAACAATCATTTCGTGTTTGGACAACCTCATTGTCAGAAAAGATTGAGCAGAAGAATATTGATGGACTACTAGACTTGGCCCATGTAATCGCCGAAGATGAAACAATTGCCCGAAGTAAACGAATGGATGATATTGCAGTGGCACCTCTTTGTGAGAAAACTACCTTATCTACAAAATCAACAGTGTCAATTGATATTGTTAGATTCGGAATTGCTGTAGCCTCCTATCGAGAGCTAAATCGACATATAACAGGATTAATTCATAATCATCATGGGGGTATAGTCAATGCCCGCGTTAATAGGGCTGGAGGAGGAAAACGAGGTATGAACATGGAATATTTAGGGATGGTTTCTGCTGCATGGGAAGAAGCACGAGTTGTAGCATCTAAGTCTGCACAACTACTTCATGCCCTTGCCTCTCTACAGCACCATAATAGTGACAAAAAGATATTGTCTGACAATAAAGTGATGGAAGAGTTGATCGAGGAACAAAAGAGTGTACAATCAACACTTGGTAAGCATTGGGATAAGCAAAAGGATGATAGTACAAGTGCAAGTGTAAAAGAAGATGACCTTGTGCTGCCGCCGATACAATTATTTGACAGCCTCCTTGGACAACTTCAGAGGGCGCATGTATGATAAGGTAAACTATATATGAAACGTTAACCATTGAGGTGCTATCTAGACTAATGTACCTATGATTAAGTACATATATAAATGAATAGTTAGACTTCATAAAAGAACAGTATGTTTCCTAGTACCAGTTGAGTTCGGCTTTCTCGCAAATGTCATGAACGGCAAATAAGGTAGTAGAGAGAGCATAAACGGCTAATGAATGAAGCCATGGACGACCAATGACATGGATCGGCCGCATGATAGAGTTGATATCAGAGTAAGGAGATAGCTGATACATGCCATCAATATAACTTCAATACACTAAAGCACAAATTCGAGATACAAAAGGAAGAAATATATTAAGAGTATTAAAACAATGCGACGACGTATTAGACGACGGGGACGATCGAGGAAGAGGCACTGGTTGCCATTTCGTTTGGCATTTGCAACTGTTGTTTGTGCAGTTGTGATAACTATTGCTAGTGTGCATATAGTCTCCGCCGCCGAGAGTAATATTGAGATACAAGCATCAGATAATAACCGGAATAATGATATTGATATAACTAGAGGAAAGTCTCCGGTACAATCATTGCAACAAAGTCTACATGTAAAGCTTAAAGGACAAGATAGTAATAGCTTCATATCATCTAATACAAATCGGAAGCTGCAAGCTCGTACCAATAAAAAGACTAAGAATAATCAAAGTGTAAAACAACAGAGAGGAGGAGGACGTTTGAGTAATACTCAACTATCCAAATTGAATAATCTGCACATACATAATTCAGTACTAAAACAACGTAATGGCGTCAATAAAAACAATGGTAGTCGAGGTACCAACAACACACGGACGAATGCAGTTAAGAAGAGAACATCTAATACTACTGTCAAGAAGGGTGCTCATTTACAAAGTAACAAGATGCTGCTCGAAATAGCGGTGGCACAAATAGGATGAAGACGGCGGCCAACAAGAAGACAACTACAAACGCTAATAAGCTATTGTTGAATAATATGGAACAGCTTTCTGGTAACAGGGGTAGGAGCAGAGGAGGTAATAACAACAAAAACAACTGGAACAACAGTGGTAAGAAGAATCGAAGAAGTAGAAATAACAATAGATGGAGAGCTTCTAGATCAGGTGGAAAGTTCCGTGGTAATAGGTGGGGATCATCAGGTGACAAGTGGTCATCAGGCTCATCAAGTGATTGGGCATCTAGTGGTAGTAGTGGTGACTGGGGATCTGGCAAATCTGGCAAATCAGGAGGGTCGTCGGGAGGTAGTCAATCCTGGTCGTCATCAGGAGATGATTCATGGTCTGGTGACAATGCATGGACAACAAGGAAGAAGAGAGATTCCTGGTCGGGCGTTGTACAATGGAACATGGAGAAGCAATGTCCATGTACATATATTAAGAGTCCTCATCCTGTGGCTTGGGGTGAAACGAAGCAAATGATTAAAGTTTGTACCTGTGAACCAACATATATGCCTACGACGTATCATCCAACGTGAGTTTGTTATTGTGTATCTTTTCTTTGTCTCTTTGACTTGAATGTGTAAGGAATCTCTCGCTGACCAAATATCTGATCTCTCGCGTATTGCAACAGAGTTGAACCAACTGCATATCCCACTGAATTCCCAACGATTGAGCCTACAATGTTGTAAGTATGAAGCTATAATGCTTCTCGTTGTTCTTCCGTGTTGATTATACTCATTCATACTTTGATGTTCTTTTTACAGCCCAACCATCGAGCCTACTCTCTTTCCGTGAGTTCATACATTATGAAGATCATATTGTTTTGTGATATCATGAGCCTCTTCTAACACTTTCTTTTCCCCTGTTGCAATTAGAACAATGATACCATCGACAAACATGCCCTCGTACATACCTACGCTCTCCCCAACCCTCAACCCGTGAGTCAAAACTTTGTTGTATGATAAAAGATGTATCTTATGTGTTCATCAACTTACATCTTCCTCTATGTGTCACTACTTTGAATGAACAGGACTTTGCTACCGACACTGTTGCCGTACGTACAAACTATTGTTGAATTATAAAGATATATCCTTTATGTTTATCGCTCACATCCTCTTCTTCTTCTTTGATTCACTACATTAAAGAACTTTGAGCCCAACCCTCTCCCCGTGAGTACTTCTATGACCTTGAAAGCTTGTACGACCGTCTGTCTCTATATGTTCCTGTTCACTTACACATATGTACTCTCTCTTATCTTCATTTTAGATCATTATCCCCAACTTTCAGTCCAACGCTCTCGCCGACACTGTCACCGTGAGTACTTTAATCAAGAACCTGGCTTGTTTTACTTCTTTGTGATACTTGCCATGAACTTACACCACCTTTTCTGTCAACACAGAACTCTTTCGCCTACATTGTCGCCTACATTGTCGCCCACATTGAGCCCTACTTTGGCCCCGTAAGTTTATCATGGTTCTTGCTTTTTGATGATGAGTTCTATATGTCAGTTAACTCACCCAGATTTTCATTCGATTCACACAATAGAACATTGAGCCCTTCTCGAAGTCCAACAAGGAGACCTGTTTAAGTTTATAGTTCAGAAATTGATGATTGATTTGATTGACAAGAGCTTGCTAACTTCAGCATGTCTTTTATTATATGTAGGGGGTTAGATAGAGTGATAGTTTCATAAAGTTTATTAAGATACTGTATTGTATAGTAGTGGAAAACAAAAGTATCTTCAACTCTAAGTGAAGTCTAAACTTTGATGGGCTTCCTCTCCTTTGTAACACCCTATCGTACACAGCTAACTGATATGCAACATTCACAACTTAATTGGTTACTCCATCTAGTGTAATGTGAGGCAAGGTATCCTCAAGGATACCTCCTCCCTACCTTCGTTAGTCCTATAAGTCAAGTTTAAATCTAGCTACCTCCTTATATCATATATGCCAAATGCTTATTGTAAAACTATTAATCTATCTGTGTCACCTGAGAGTGCTCAGTAGTAATATCTCTGTTACTGGAGTCAGTCTCACGCGCAACTTGATTGAGTCAAACTCGTTTTGTGGATCTTTGTCTCTTTGCCTATAGATAGAAACTCTTTACAATATCAATTAGTTTAAGAATACTACAAAGCTCAAACAGGTTTTCACTCGTTCATACATATAGAGGCCATTGCCTTTAGATCTTTTAAAGATCTATGAATTATGGATCATTCATTATATCATTCAAATTCAATATGTTATCTCCTCCCCTATTGTTGCCGGTGTCTCTATTCCTAGGACTAGCTTGTATGATGGGTCTACGCGTCGGTTTACCCTCTGGTGATAAAGTAGGCGTCAAGGTAGGGCTAAATGTCTATAGAGGAGAGTAGAATGCAGTAGAAAGAAATATTGTGTTAGATATGAAACCATGAGATTGGGGAAAGCAGATAAATGACAATTGGAATTAACTCACCGGACTAATCGTTGGGCTCAACGTTGGGCTAAACGAGGGTGACAGAGTGGGTGCCAAGGTTCTACAGAAAGAAGGTATAAAGATTGATGAGATACAGTCAATGGACACGGGACAATAGACAAGAAACTACTTACGGAGCAAGTGTAGGGATGTAACTTGGAAAGTATGTGGTCGGGTAATCTGTGGTATATACTGTTGGGTACATCGTCGGTACAATTGTAGGTTGAAGTGTCTATAAAGTAGGGGGGAAAGAGAGAGAGATGCGTTAGTAATTGAAGCCATTTATATACTTTCGGCATCAATCCTTTACAATCAATCGATTCTGATCACTTACTGGAAATAAAGTTGGCTCGGTCGTTGGAAACATCGTGGGTTCAACTGTAGGAAACAGTCTGTGCATAGAAGATGAGAAGATAATGTTAGAGTCAGCTAATTGACGAAGAAAAAGCACTTGGCAAGATACTCTAAACTCACGTTGGATAGTATGTCTTCTTAATCCACTCTACTCCACCATCCCATGAATCTCTCTCCCATGAGTTACCTCCAGACCAGCTTCGACTACTGCCACTACCACTAGCTGACCAATCATCGTCATCACCACTGGGTTTACCAGACTTACTACCAGCGGATGCAGCACCTCCTGACCAAGGATTCATTGATCCTGACTTGCCTGACTTGCCAGAACCAGATGATACCCATGTATCGTCTCCTGATGAGGATGACCATACTGAGGACGCCCAATCTGATCCTCCAGAAGACGTCCATTTGCTTCCTGTGTTTACCCACTTAGGTCCTCCCCAACCATTTCGTTTCTTGGCTCCATTTGTTGCAGTATTACTTTGACGTTTCTTGGTACCATTTCTTTGATTATTGTTTCTACCTTGCTTCTTCCTATTATTTCCTTGCCTATTGTTTGATCCCTGCTTGTTTCTATTCATGTTGCCTCCTCCGTTTATTTTGTTTCCTCTCCCTCCATTCATTTTGTTTCTTCCTCCTCCATTATTACCTCCATTCATCTTGTTACCTCCACCACCTCCTCCTCCGCCGCCTCCATTACCATATCTCTTCATCATATTATTAGCACGCACATTCATCTTCTTCGTATTGGCACCACGATGATGAACTCTGTTGTTGTTATTGTTATTACCAGATGTTGCCTTCATTCTAGTTTGAGTACCACCAGCATTGTTGAGTCGCTTTACCACTCCATTCTGCTGTCTAAGAGTATCCTTGATATGCAGACCATTCAATCTCTGTTGTTGGGTAGAACTAATAAGACCACCATTGCCAGTTTGTTTTCTGTTATTAGCTGCAATACGAGGCTGCAGTTTCCGTGATGGTATTGAGTCGTAGGTACTACCATCTTGTCCTTTTAGTTGCAGACCTCGTCGTTGTTTGTCAACAACTACTATACTCGCTGTATCCTCATTACTCTCGGCTGAGACTGGTTGTATACTGTTGATCATTATTGCAACTATTGCAATACCAATGACGGCAACTGTTTGATATGGTAATCGACGCTTCCGTCTTAAAGATATCATCGAAGATCGTCGTCGCATTGTTTTTATTTCGACACTCATATCTTGTGTTCACTTTTATCTTATGAATATTGATACACAATGATTGTCACACTCACTTCTCATACTCTTAACCTAATCAATGATGGCTTACCATGACTGATGAGGAGGCCGTCGTCTATCCGTTTATTAGTGGAGTTAGCAGAGATGTAAACGACAATCGTGCTGCGGGGGTAAAATTTTAATTCTAGCTTGCTTAGTAATGCCCAGCCCGTTAGACATAAAGAAACACAACTCAAGAACGCAATGCCAATTGCCAATGCAATGCAGTAGGACGGCTATTGCTGTGGATTAACAGTATTATTATGGTACTTCCAACGGTTGCTGCAAATGGTGGTAGACGGCTGAGCTCTCCTCGTCGTATTAATATCAGGAATAGAAACAACAACAAAAATAGTAACAAATTAAACATAAGTGGGTTAAGCCTTCTCGTTTTCGTTGTTATCTTATTATGGGCATCTATTGTATTTGTATCACCACGGCTAATACATCATCAGACAAACAGTAACAGTTATCTAAATGATAAGTTGCAAGGACCACCGTTGCAATCACAACATCACAACACTAAAAAGAAGAAGAGAGGTTTACTAAGTAAACTTGTGCACCATCATGCACCGATAAAGGGTAGAGGACGGTTGGGTAGTAGCAATTATTCATCAAGTACACCAAGAGTAGTGGGAATGTATGCATATCCACTAAACAATGGATCAAAACTATTTACAGAAGATAACAAGAAGAATAGAAACGATATGAGAAACTATTTACCTCACTATAAATATATAACTGAACGTATCTCACCATATCTATTATCACAAACTTCGGAGACATTGCGTAGAATACGACAACACGATTATTTTGCGAAGAATACCTTTTGCAACGAAAGTTATATCTATTCTTATGTTCCCCATGTTCTTCGCTCTTTACATGACCTTGGTTGCTCTCCATGACAAAATGCACATGTTGCTCTAAGGTATCGTCCAACTTCATTCAACAGGACTACAATTTGCTTGTGATTAAGGTGAGCACCTTCATACTTCTTATCTACAGTATGATCCCAATGAATAACTGTTGAATGAAAAGAAGAGATGTTCATGAAGCGCTTCGTACACTTTGGATCTGCACATCGCTTACTCCGCTTCTTCAATGCTCCCAAAATAGCTGAATTTATTAACAGTTTGCAGTCATCTCTGTCGGTAAGGTTATTGAACATATCATCAACATCAAAATCAACAGTATCATCAAATAAAATGCCAAAGTGATCATAAAAGATAGATCGAAGTATATCTGGAGTACATCTGGTTACAGAACCATACCGAAATCCACCCATTACAAACAACTTGAGAATAACAACAATCAAATCAAAGTCCATTACCAATTGGCGGCCAGTTACATGTTCATCATCTTCATGATATATGAGCTGATTCTGCAGCTTATTCAACGGAATACTGAACACGTTGTCTTGTTCTTTGAAGTTATGGCAACCAGCACAGAACACTACACAGTTCTTCTTCACTTCTTCGGACATTTTGTCAATATCTCTCATTATATCCCAGGAAGAGATTGGCTTCCCGTTGTTGATGTGATGTAGATGAAATGCATACAGTGACTTGGCTGATTCATAATCAGAAGGCTTGATTGAACATCCTTTCATCATGCATTCTATTGCAAGTCGGACAAGTAAACGGCGGTATAATTCACCAATGAGATTAGGACGATTATGGCGTGCATTTATGTAGTCTTCATTGGTAAATGTGCAGACTCCATCCCATCGGATCCCATTAAACTTATCACCAAACCATGGATCGCTGCTATTATTCTTCTCATCATGATAAGCGAGTTTTATATTTCGGAAAGATATATCATCACTTCGTAGTTCTTCACGCGTGTTATTGTGTTGGGCATCTTTTAATTTTTTGTAGAAAGCTGTCTCCTGGAGTTTCTCGATATCTTGTTTGTATTGATTCTGTGTTGTTTTAATATTGCCACCCTTAGAATAAAACAAAATAGCATGAGTAAAACAACATTAGAGCATTTTATACAACAAAGAAAGTAAACTTACAATGATATCTTTCATATACTTTTCATAGTCGGGGGGGGCATTGCTACATTCGTGTTCATAAGCATAAGCAACTGCTGGATGAAGAGTGTCATTCTGCTCACGAGTTGTTTTTGCTCGTACTTTCTCTTCAGTTATCTTGTCAATCGTCACTTGAACTTGTGAATTGAACCTGTTTTGTAATCTTCTAATGTTCCCATTGTTTCGACCATGGCAGCACAACATATCCCGCTGAAGCTCGAGCCAGTTGATAATTTCCTCAACATCATCTTCTCGATTATCCCAACTACTAGTCCCAGCTCTACTATGATGCTCGACATCACGTTTGAATGCCGTAGATATGGCATCAATAGCTGCAATCATTCTCTTCTTTTCTTGATGATGGTCTACGCCTCTCAAGTCAAAGGTCGATCTGATATGGCCATTCTCATCATATACACTATGTAAACATTCAAACAGATGACAAACATCAAGCTGTTCTTTAGCACAGTTGATATCTTGGTATTCGAACTTATCACCTTCCCAAAGCTTGTGTAGTTGAGTTGGGTCTTCTAGGTATCCCAAAATGGTACGAAGGCGATCCTTTAGGACCTCATCCTCCTTGTACTTGTCATAATACTTGTTGAATAGCCAGAAGGCCAACTCTTGGAAGAATTCCTTCACTGACGGTACATCACTCACACCCTCAGATTCTTTCTCTCTCTTCCCGAGATAGTCTTCTAATGGATTGCGTCGACACATATTTGCACCAGTATCAATATCATATAAGATACAGAGACACTGTCGGACTAGTGCCGAATCTGATGGAATCGTCGTCTCCATTCCAGTTATTCCTAATCCTTCTTTGATAAAACAACGATACTGCCCAGTGTCTTCCATCTGTCTAATAGAAATGTAAGTTTCGGAGTGACTATCATGGACTTGTGCTAAGATATGTTGTGAGTGGTAAAGTTGGCAAAGATAACAAGTACATCAAATCTATATCGCCTCTTACCATTAATTTTGGCAAGCTCAACATCAAAGTCATTACCAATTTGAAACATGTCTTCCAACTCCAACTTTCTTCTATGCTGTCTGACTCTTGTTGCGCAGCCTGTACATAACTCCTTCTCGCCACCTTTACCATTGCAATACACTTTACAAAGTTTGTTACGACAGTAATACCTTGTTGCTAGTGTCTTACCAAACTTTGTCTTTGTGCGCTCTTCTAATATATCCATATCATCTGGGAACTCATCTTCAAAGTAAGCAAGGGTGTCATCATTAGGAGTTGTAAACTCGAGCTCGTCATCATGCTCCGTATCATTTTCAATCTTCTGCTGTATTCTCTTACTCTTTGGTGGTGGTGGAGGCTCATTTTGTGGAGCCGCTGTTGCTTTCCGTTTTCGACTTGACGATGGCTTAGGAGCTCTTCCGTATAAGGCACGGGCGCGAGTTGATACTTCTGTGTATTTCTTTACACAAGTTGTGCATGTACTTACTTTGCCATATAGTGCCTTTCCTTTGGCATATTGAGGACATTCCTTTCCGTTTACTTTGACCATGCATAGCTTAGTAAGCTTGCCGCCAGACATTTTGTGTCGTAGCTCACCAAAGCTAATCTCAGGACAAATACTCTCTACTCGCTGTGCTGTCTTTCGTTTCTTTCTCGTACTGGCAGTAGATGACTTAGCGGCAGTAATGTTAGAACTACCGCGCTTCTTCTTTTGTTGAGAAGCGGAGACATTGGTTTTAGCTGGTGTCTTCTTCTGTCGAGCCGCTCTCTCTGGTCGACTTGAGGCACTTGGAGGATGAGTAGAAGTCTTCTTCTGGGGTCTAGTAGCCGCCGCTCTCTTTGGCGGTCGACCTGGGGCACTTGGAGGACGAGTAGAAGCTTGATTGGGTCGAGGTCGAGTAGAAACTTGATTGGGTCGAGGTCGAACATTAAGTTGATCCATAATGTTTTCAACCTCATTACTCCGACAGTAGACGAGTGTATTTGCCTCTTTGGAAGAGCAAACGGTTCTCTCGTTGACTTGTGTTACTTCGCTATCGTCAAATTCGTACCACGAACCATTAATCTTGAGGTATAAATAATAATGCCCGCATCCAGGCCCTCCGTTATGATTGATAACGGCCTGTAACTCATACTCAAGACTGTTATTGTTTGTATCAGATGATGATACATAACTCCTCATATCAAGTGTGAGAGGGAATCCTAAGAAATCATTGATCTTTGTTGTTGTCTCTGTATCTGAGTCATATTCATTTCTTTTGAATGTCAATATCATCAAGGGAGTAGGATTAAACCTCAAATACTTTTTAACTTGACGCTTGGTATTGCATATACCGTCGATGGTGTCACTAGGTGATTGGCCGCAGTTGATCATATTATCTCTACTTAATGTCTCTGTGTTGATGAAGTCGTCGAGGCATATCATAAGGGCATCTGGATTGCCAATGGCATGTGGTAGGATTTGAAGCAAAAGCCCATATTCTGGAAATCTTGTTGTACTCGTCTTACTACATTCAATGCATTCCAATGTACTACAAACCTCTCCCAGGAATAGATTTGATATCAGACTTGGTTCGTCATCTACTACATCAGTTGGACAACTCTTCAGCTTTTGTGTTGATAGATGCAATGCCTTCAGAAGATACAACAAGAACTCATGACAGTCATGTTGTTGTTGCAGAGGAAACTTGATTGTACACGAGTCCACTGCACATTTGAGTTCCTTAACACTAACATTCCTCTCGCCGCTGTGCATTCTCCTTAGCAGCTTATGTAGTTCTATTGCAATACTTCCATACTTATTCTTCTTAGTATCCGTATCCTTTAGATCATCCATGAACTGTGAATTCAAATATTTCTTTGTTATTGCATCCATATGAGCTAATATCTGCATAGCACTATTCATATAACAATCAACGTTGGTATTGTTTTGTAATCCATTACATCCTTGTAAACTGTGAGATATATCAGTGATGTCGTTACTGTTATTGTACGCTTCATATGCACCCTCCAAATGTTCAATTCGCGATATAGCTAGATCAATAGCCTTCTCTCTATCTTTTGTTTCTGGATATCGTTTATGTACCTCTGCTGCGATATCATCGGGGCATGCTTCACCGATTGCATCCTTGATATATTGATCACTTTCGTTAAACTAATATAATAGGCAGTGAATATAAGATATGAGCATAAGATATGAGCATAAGATATGAACATAAGATATGAGCATATGATATGACACAGAGTATAGTTACTTACGCCATTAACAACACCTTCATCATCATTAAAACCACCACCGCTGTCGTCAAAAGTAATATCCTCATCTCCCTCTTTACCCTCCTCGTCATCCTTTTTTTGACCAGCTAGTTCACTCAATACTTTACTAGTATCCCTCCGGGCTTTCTCTTTTATACCAGTATCGGGCGGTGCAACTAAACCTCTAACATATTTTCCTAATTCTTGAGGCGCGAGATCGATAGGTTGATCAGATTTTCTTGGAGTAGTAGACTTGGACACAGACTTGGATGTTTTTGAATCATTATATGCAGCTGGCGTATTCCGCTTCCTTGACGCTTCCCTTGTATTTGTATGTGGTGCATCACTATAGGGTGTTTTTTCATCTCCTGTAGGTTCAGTTGTTGTTGTTGGTGGTGATATCCCCTCATCTTCAATATTATTATTATCATTGGCTTTGTCGTTCGACACATCTGTGAAGTCTGTGGTATCATGACGCAATGAATGTAGAGCGCTTAATGCTGCCGCTTCCAGAGGCAGATCGTCTACATCTTCAATTGGTTTCTCTATCGACTTCGGCATGATTATATTATATCTTTTATATCATCTTGTATTGCATTGTTGTAATAGTCGAGTAGGGAAGTAAAAAAATAGTACCTTCAGCTACTCATTACGATTCTCTGGGAACGTTCACTCTATCTCAATTGATACTAGATGTGACGGTACATTGTTCCTGCCATAAGTAATTTCATGTTATTCAACATAGTTTATGTCACATCATCTCGAGTCATTATGAGGTGGTAGTACAGATGGTTGAACCCAACAGATTTTACGATTATACAACTCCGATTGTGTAAGGCCGCTTCTCTAATCGCCGATGGTAATACCCCCTCTATCGTCGTCAAGTAATCCTAATAAATATCCCCAACACATGCAACTAACTAGGTACTCGCCACAATCATTAGGATACGGCCGCAATACAATTGAGAGAGATATATAATCTCACCATTATATACTTCAAAATCTACCAACACTAAAACCAATAATATATCTAAATCATATGTCATACACACCACCATACCATTCTCCCACTAGTGATGGTCCACCACAAGTAGGCCGAGATCCAAAGCTTGAAGAGATACTGGGTGAGGCAGCTATCGTCTCACCATCACCAAAGAAGAAGAAGTCTATCGTCGAGAAGAAGACACCCACAAAAAGAAAGAAGACAGCAATCAAAAAGGTAACACATACCAAGTTTACTAAGAAGACTGTTTTTCGCAAAGCATCATGTGTTGGTGCTAACGTCACTAAGAAGTATGATTTGATTTATACATTTGATCCTTGTGAAACCCACCATCACCAAGGGGGCAGGCCGTCAATAAACATTGATGAATGTGATATAAAATGCCACAATTATGCTAATTGTGGTTTGGCTGCATGTCTTGTCTACAAGTGCACTACTTCTCCATACAAGGAGTATTACTATTGTATTGAGTGCCAAGAGAAAGACTTTGGTGGATGGCCTGCTCATGATGAACTACCAAATAAAACTGTTCCGATTTGGAAGCACCGTAATATGATTGAAATGAGTGGTGGAGACAAAGATGATATGCCATTTGAGATTGTTAGTAAGCCGTTAATCTGGGTGCCATATGCTGGTACTGTCCGTGGTAATCACAAGACTAGGAAGATGAAGAATCAGGGACACTGGATGGAAGCTTCAGAGTATGAGTAAATTGAAAACATTGGACCTGTGCATTTATAACTCTTCTCGTTGTTGTAGCGGAGAGTAGATAATTAACAATCCAACTAACTAATTGTAATCTGAACTTGATGCCCGTGTACTACCTGGTAATTTTGATATTGGTACATCTATCCTTATCTACATAACATTAATGGTATCAGTAGGACTAATTTGCGCTGTTTGATGATATGCTGCCTACACTATATTCCATAAACATCGAATGGCAGTACATGCAATTGTTATGTCGTGATATGGCAGTTGTGGCAATTCATAATGGGGACAATCGTATCCCAGTTTGTATTACTATCAGTCTTAATTGCAATTGATTCCGCCATACCATCTCTAACAATCTCCTTACTCCTTTTAATTGTTGGTTGATGTACTATTATTATTATTATATTATCATCATCAATTGTAAACGGTATAAACCGTGATAAAAAGCAGGCGACTGCTAAGTGTCAATTCTTGAGCGTTAACGCAATCTCCAACACTATTTACAACACCAGATACAATGTGACTATTACAATCAATTGATAATACCATATATTACATATGAGGAGAATGTACCATGCAATACCATACCGTTGTGCATTATCTATGCATGCACCACTTCTCTATTTTGCATCGTATTGTAGGTACAGTTGGCTGGTGGTATAATTTGGTATCCTTCATTTTTTCACTCCGCCCCATTTGTTTGTGGTTGTGTCGGGTATTGCTATTTATTGAATGATGGAAACAGAAGAAGAGACCCCTAGTTGATAATAGTTGGAGTATTGATATTATGTGGTGTGGATAATTAATGGGATACCACGAACCTCAACAAAAGATATAATATAGGTATTGTAATGTCTAAGATGATGCACCAAAGTCCAAGCAGCCCAAGAAGAAGAGAGGGAAGGATAAACAGTATCTCCCTTGTTCTATTAATACTCGGAATTTCAATTGTCGTATTTGCAGTGACACCAATCTTTCTCCATCACTCAATGGATATCCAACAATCTAGAAATAATAATGTTCCGCATAATCTTATACATCAATTACAAATTAGTAAAGATCTTGATACGAATAACATACCATTGCAAGACTTTGTATATAATTATAAAATGGCTATATCAGGGAATAGTGAAGGTGCATATCAAATTAAAAGTGAAGATCCATTGAAGCATTTAATGATTGATAGTGATTCACGTGATATGTTACGAAGTATTGAAGAGGATTCCGAAGATTACGAAGGATCCATGGCTGAACCACTCAATAACGAGGAGTGTGAGGCAACACCACAACAAGAAGCATGGATGGTACATGCCAAATCGACATGTAATTACATTCACGAGAATGATATGCATAGTGATATGCGACATCAAAAAACGAAGCTATTGGGTAATGGATATTGGAGAGACGTATGGCCAGTGTATGATTCTAATCCTTCAAGTTTAAAAGCAGAGAAGAAGGTAGCTTTAAAGACTATCAGGTGGTAAGTGTAATGGTATGTCTTGTATATCACAGTTAAACTTTGTCATCTCATACTTTTCACATGTATCTCTTCTATCATACACAGGGAGCATGACTACGACGAGCGTAACTTTCATAGACATGTTAGGGATGCTATTGTATCAGAACGGTTAACATCCTCGCCTCGAGTAACATCCATATTTGCCTTCTGTGGTAACAGTGGCTACTACGACTTTGCAGGCGGCGGATCACTTGCAGATCGATTAGAAGCACATTGGGAAGCACTATATGATGCTGAAAATAAAGAGGAAGAAAGAGGCAAACATAAAAGTGGTGATAGTAAGGATGTAAGACTTCTAGATCAGCGCACAAAGTTGAGCCTGGCACATGATATGGCTGCTGCTCTTGCCGACTTGCATGATGCTGATGGTATGAAAGATGAAGATGGTGATATAATATCGGCTTCTATGGTACATGCTGATATTACCACTGATCAGTTCATTATCATTGATGGGAATTGGAAGCTGAATGACTTCAATAGATGTAGGTTCATGCGGCGGCAGCGAAAGACGGGTCCCGAGACTGGTGATGGAGATGGCAAGCCTTGTGGTTTCCAAGTGGGTAATAATCCCGGCAAGGGAAGGTCTCCTGAGGAATATAAGTATCAAGAGGAGACAGAAAAGGTAGATGTATACTCACTGGGTAATGTGTTCTACACTATATTGACTGATGAAATACCATTTGATGATGTCGGTAGTAAACAAGCTGTGAAAGATATCAAGAATGGAATAAGAGCCAAGATACCACCAAGATTGTTGACGAGTGAAGATCCGGTAGATATAGCACTACGAACTGTGGTTGAACAATCTTGGCAACAAGAACCTCAAGATAGACCAAGAGCACGAGCACTGACAGATTATCTTGCCAAAGAGCTGGAGAAGATAGCCAACAAAGATTAATGTAAGCACATCTCATCTTCTTTAATGTTGTTTTCGCTTTGATTTGTGTTGGAATATGTGTGTACTGGTTGAGATTCTAATCTAATATACATCTCCTCTATACTTGATATATGGCTTCTACTGTCTTACATGTGTTAGTATGTCTTTGGTGCTAGGTACTACTATAATACCACCATGGATAGATAATCATATCACATGATGACTTTACCTTACCTACCTTGTGAGTTTAGCCTACGATACGAAAACTTACCTAATTTTTCACAAGACAGAAATCCGAACACAACTCACTTCGAAATCAATAACAGCTCTATCACCCGGTGATATAAACCTTACACACCTTTTGTATTAGCGGAGCAAGATAGTAATAAAGGCCTAAAGGCGCTGATCACAGCAATACGATTTTGTGCTTGCGGCGTATTGTTCACGACGCCGAGAATAGTTTACTAATAAATCGGAGTGGCATAAAATATCTCCCATTCAATATTTACACCACCCCCGCCGTATTAATACATCAGTTAATATCACCAAACGGAGTAGAGAATATACACCTCAATAAAATATATCCATCAATCATATCCACGCTATAAAAACAATAAACACTTTCCGAGTGTCAAGTTCAACCCTAACAAAAAAAAACACTACACCCTACAATAAATAAATTAAAGTATGGATTCACCCTCCAAGCCAAAGAAACTCCGCAGATCCGGTTCTGGCTCAAGTTATACAGTTCAGAGTCAATTATTGGCAATGAAACAGTTTGAACGTAAAGTTACCAATGACTCCTCATCGTCCAACTCAGATGAGGGTGGAAGGCATAATAATTTTGAGCAGCAACTTGCCAAAAAGAAGAAGAAAGAAAAGAAGAAGAAAAGGAGGAGGCATAGATTAACTATTGATAGTGATAGTTCATCTACCGGGGATGATAGGAAGAAGAGATCCAAGGTTGAGGTGGGTAAGAAGAAAGAGAAGTCCCCGAGGAAATCTCCGAGTTCAACAAGTAGTAGTCAACGTGGGGTAGTTCCTCCCAAGAGGAAGATGCCATTTATACCCGTACCTGCTGCATTGAGTAAAACTGAGCTAAAGCCCATCCTGGAAGTTGGGGATGAAGTTTATTCGGCTTGGTGGCCAAATCCTGAAAAGAGAAAGACGAACACAGATTCAAGTTGGTATGAGGGTCGAATCAAGTCCGTAAGGAGGAAGGTAATTCATAATAGTGGTAATGAATATGGTGCCACATATTTGTATGATATTGATTTTGATGATGGGGATGAGCTTGATGGGGTTGAAGACGCATTTGTATTTCCCAAATTTGATTATTTATTAGAAGAGAAGAATAAGAAATGGCTGGGTGTGAAGAATGTTGTTGATCCAAAAAGTCAAGATATGTGGGCTGAATTGGTTGGGTGGCACGAGGCTACGATTGATGGGAATGTTTATTCTTTTCCTTTATTATCTGGTAAGTTTTGTTTCACAATCCTGTGCACAGTATACTCATTCAACTGACTTATATCTCTCCGATCTTCTTCCACTTATACTATATACATAGCTGCCCTTCGAGCGTATGATACAGCTGTCGTTAACCGTAAAGGATCCAAGACAAGACAATGGGATTTGAACTTGCCAGAAGAATGGCACTTTGATTCAAGGGAAAACACTACGCCGATGGAGGAGGACTCTGAAGAGTCTGGCTCGTTTAGTTTATCAAGCTTGAAGGGATTTGCATTCAAGCCCGACAAGAAAAAGTACAAGGCCAAGATTAAATACGGAGAGAATGATATTAATCTTGGCTACTACAAGCTAGCTTCTGATGCTGCTTGGGCGTATGATAGGGCCCTTGGGGTACTAAGAGGAGAAAAGGCCAGGACTAACTTTGATTCAGAAGACGCCTACAGGAGTTCTCGTGCTTTGGAAATGAAGGAAACAAACCTGCATGTTGATTATGAAACAATTCAAGCAAAGATAGCATCAAAAACTGCATCTGCAGCAAAAGAGATAGGTGGGGACGTATCTGAGACGAAGAAGAAGTCTGATTACGTTGGAGTGTCTTACCATAAAAATAGCAGTAAATGGCATGCTAGCATTAGCCATAACAATAAGCAGGTTGGTCTTAGCTATTACAAGCTTGAGACCGATGCGGCTCATGCCTACGATGAAGCATCGAAGCAACTCAGGGGCTTAAATGGAAGGGTGAATTTTGCAACGATGGAGGATTATAATCTGGCAAAGAAGAATGAGTTGAAAAGGCCAGGGTTGAGTAGCGCTGATGCCGTAGCTCGAGCAGTAATTCTATCAAAGGTATCTGAGGTTGTGTCCAAGATGCTAACCAAGAAATCTCCAAGTCCAAGTGGAAATGCTTCTACTAAGCCTGCAGAGAAATTAGTTAATAAGAGAGGTAGACCAGCAAAGAGCAAGGAGGCTAATGAGTTGACTTGCCCTAACTGTTCAAAAGGGTTTGCATCTCAAAATGGATTGGATTATCACTTGGAGAAGAAAGTATGTCAAACCAAGTTGCCACCTGCTGTATCTAAATCAGATTATATTGGGGTTTCGTACAACAAGGCTAACACTAACAACAAGTGGGAGTCTCGTATCTTTCTCAATAACGAAGAGACTCATTTAGGCATCTACAAGTTTGAAACTGATGCAGCAATGGCCTATGACGAGGCTGCCAAACAAGTCAGAGGATTGAATGTCGAAAGAAACTTTGTTGACATGAATGAGTACATACAAGCCAAACTCAGCGAGTCTAACAAGTCGGACGCCTGGAGTGATGGTGACGCGTTGACACAAACAGCGATACAATCAAGAGTTTGTGAGGTTATGAGGAATAGATTTCCAACTGCAGTCAAGGAAGAATCTATTGAAGAAGGTAAAGAAAGGGAGTTGGCCGCATTGAATGATGCAATGGCCCAAAAATGGGGTCCCTACCTACCACGCATTAGTGATGACAAGAACTTCCTCAGTCACTATCAAACTAGTATCAATGATATGTTGCAAGATTTGCACCCCAAGCCCAAGAATAACGATGTAAGTCCTCCCGTGAACCCCCCATTGGCATCAAAACCTCTGTTGCCGACGGGAAGAAACTCTACTGAAAGTGAGGTATCAACAACGACTGCCAAGGATCAGCACAATCCTGAACCAGGGCCTAAGTCTAATGGTCATGAATCGTTGAAGGAAGATGTGATAATGGAAGATGCTTTGTTGAACACGTTGGAGAAATCTGTTACCTCGGAGAAGCCATCTGAAACTCAGCCGAAGAAGTTGAGCTCTACCCCATTACAGCAGAAGCCCTCCAAGGCATCTCCCCCAAAAGTGTTGGATCAACCGTCTGCGTCGAATACTGTTGTGTCCACCACGGCTTCTGCTGCTACAACTAAAGCGAGAACAAAGAAGAAACTGCCCGAGAATATCAAGAGTTTGACTGACGGGCAAGTCAACGATCTTGATCTCCCGTTCAGGATTGGCTGTCCCGTTTGGTTTCAGTTTGACACTGTTGACTCATTTCAGACGGGCGAGGTATCAAATATCTTCATGGATTTTGTAAACGTTACTGTCTATTATCAAGTCAAGGTTATTGGAAGTGACACCAAAGAGCGTATGGAAATGGTCCCGGACACTGACATTTGTTATGCACCTCAATGTCAGATCACAATCACTCTGCCTTCTCTCTACTCCATTACTGATACTGTACACAACGGTGAAGTATTAATGTGCAGAGGCTTAACACGGAACGATGTTGTCATGAACCTCAAACAGGCATTACAAAAGAAGCAGCAAAATGAGAAGAAAATCGAGGGTATTTTGACTGAGCTTGAAAGCACACCAATGAGTCGTAAGCTACTTGCTGATACCTTAATTGGAAAGGCCGTTACGCAGGTTGCCAAATCACAAACTGTCAATAGTTCTGTGAGTCGTAAGGCTTGTGAATTGATCAAAAAGTGGAAAGAGATTGCTGCAGCAGAAAAGCAATCAGCTGCCGGTGGTGCCGTGTCTGATGGACAAGATAGTGATGTCTGTGGATTCTCGTACACTATCCTTGTTACAAAGGAGAAGAACCAATTCCAAGTATATGAAAATGCAAAACCCAAGCAGGTCAAGTACAGAATGGGTAACTAATGAGTTAGGGGTTGTGAGATGTTTTCAGGTCGTTGGTGGTATTGTTTTGTGCAATCCAATGGACAACTATGAACTAAACACATCAATTTCAAATATGACAGTTTTTAACTAATACATTACAACTACTTGCTATATGTCAGCTTCAGCTAAGCTAGAAGTTGAAACTACAAAAATGGACCCTGAAGTGTTCATGATATTTGCCAGCCCAAATATATATCTCAATAGATACAGCAGACAGAATCAATAACCAAAGCCTTGTTGTTGAAAGGGCTGTTGTGGTGGCTGCTGAGCAGGATACCCGTACATCGGAGGCTGTTGCTGCTGTTGTTGCTGCTGATTGGCTGGTGCAAAAGTGTTGAAAGGGTTCATGACTGGTACGTTCCATTCAGTAGTTGCAGTTGTGTTACTTCCCTGAAGCTGACTAAGAGACTTGTGTGCATTTGCTTCTTGCATCTTAGCATCAACTGACTGTTGAGTAACTGGAGATGTAGTACCAAATAGATTATCAAGATTCACCAGTTTATCCACTCCACCGACGCCATATCCAGCGGTAGGAGCAGTCTGTGATGGAACAAGTGCAGTGCTATTTGGATCTTCCTGAGGCGGTGTTACTGGCTGAGGAGCTTGTGCATATGTTGTTGCCATAGGAGTAGGGGCTACAAAATTTGTAGATGGTTGAACACCTTGAGGTGTTGGTGGACCTTCACCATATGGTTGTTGGAATTGATTAGTAGGTACAGGAGCATTGTTCATTTCTTGCTGGTTAGTGATCGCTGGAGCATAACTCTGTTGTTGGATCTGCTCGTGAGTGGGTGCAGGTGCAGCATACGTCATCTGCTGAATAGGAGGAGCTTGTGTAGGAGGCATGTTATATGTCTGCTGCTGAATTGGAGGAGCCTGGGTAGTAGGAGGTACATTGTATGTCTGTTGAGTTGTTGAAACTGCTTGTACTGGAGCAGGAGGTAGTGCAGCTGATTCAAAGTCATCAAACGAAAGTAAATCTGCAACTTCGGGTGGTTCATTAGGTTGTTCTTCAGATGACAAGATACCTTCATTGGGTGAAGAGTATTCGGCAAACTTGGGAGCAAGTTTGAATGAAGCATCATCATTAGTATCCACCTTTGGTACCACGCCAATCTCAAAGATCTTAGGCATACGGAAGAATGATACTCCATTAATGAGGATATCATACTGCTGCCAATGAGGATCGGGTACAGACTTGGTTGACATATTTGCAGCATGAGCCTTAACTTGAATGGTGTGTCCGCGTTGATCTTTAAATGTATGAGATATCTTCGACTGTGTAGTATCTCCTACATCGAAGTAAACCTCCTTTTGATCGTATGCAATGGCCTGTTTTCCCGAGGAGAGAGACCAAATGATGGTAATCTCATGCTCGGATCCTCGACAATCTTGACCCGTCTTTCCTTCGTTTAGAGCCTCTTGATTGGAATAACCAAACTTGAATCTAATCTTACGCTTAGATGAAGCGATAATCTTTCCACAGTTGACGGAAACAAAATCCACTTGATACGCCGCCTGTGGCACTGGTTCATACCTAGTAAATCGAGTCGCCATGATAATAATGTTGATATGATGTTGATTAATCAACTCGATCCTTTATTTATTGCTGCAATAGTATGTTTTATTGTTTGGGAAATTTAATGAATACCACAAAGTCTAGCGAGCTAGAATCAGTCTAAATCAAATGTTTAGGCCGCCTCTGCCGTTCATAGATCCAAGATTCCTATTTACGTTCATATCATTGTCATTGCTCTCATTTTTGAACGACGATGCGCATGATCGCTCGCTCATGCACATGATTGCTGAGTTTAGATTTAGGATACCCCTGAGGATCATCAACTCTCATATAAAAATCAAAAGTCAAATTCAAAGCAACAATAAGGATGTTTCTACTACAACTTCTTGGACACCTCTACAAAGGTTCTATTCTATTATTTGGATGGTTAATACCTGCATTATCAAGTGTGAAAGGTACGGCGGTGTTACCTACGGTTTATTGAAGTTCTATGAAGATATTTAGTATTTTTTTATCACATGGTGCACCATCGAACATCCTACACCTTACTAACAACACTCTTTATCCTCATCCACACAGCTGTAGTTCGTAAAGATTCAGAAGCATATCATCAATGGAGTACATATTGCAAGTATGCTTTGTGATTTGCATATGTGCATAACATGTGTACAAATATTATGTGTGCATAAATGTGTACATACCTTAAATCATAACCGCATTGCTTGCTTACCATACTACAACAACAATCCATACCAGGGCTTATTCTACATTTATACATAACAATACTCTCTCCAATATTACATGTCACACTTCATCCGATATTTCAACTAATTGCTATCCTTTGGTTATCATTACCGCAGTATCAGGGAGCTGCATGTGTATATGATCGAATTATCAATCCATGGGTAGATGTTTATGAGAATCAAGTAGATGAACAAATAGATCAAGCACATCGGGGTGTGCGAAGATGGATATGGAAACGGTTAGGTGGAGTCATATGGATAGTTATAGGAGAAGGTGGCAGTGTATTAGAGGGGTTGATGAATATACTTGTTGGTCAAATGGGAGGTAATAACAAGAAGAGTGAAGACGACGATGCTAATACTGATATACAACAATCTAATTCATCAGAGTCTCTTCCACCACGACATTCAATAAAAGAAGCAATGAGTGATGAATTGGACAGAGTATCATCAGATTCTTCTGAATTCGTTACTGAGTTTTTAGGCATGCTTGAACAAGGGCTGTATGTCTTTGCTCATACCTCACCAACGACTTATTCCGATGTCAAGGGTTCATTTAAACTGAGTATATTTTCATATGATGGAAACGGTGCATTTCTAATTGCTCCGACTGCAAATAACGGTGATACAAATAAAACTGCTCCAGTGAGACTGCCACTTGATACGTTGAAGGTTCTGCAATCATCTGGATCACAAGGTTTGATAATGGAAGGTAATGAAATTAGAGCTGAGATAGTGCTATCAGATGAAAGTGATCGAGACATATTGATGGATGGCTTAAAAGCTTGTTTGCCAAAGATGTGATACTGTTTTTTGCTTGAAGCAAGTCATATTATTTCACTATTGTATTATATGATAATCATATGCTAATGAGTTTCCGCCGTGCTATTTGAATGCTGTAATGTCTGTAAAATCTTCTTTGTAGAATTCTTACAACTATGTCCACCTGTACATTGGCCTTTAAGATTGTCTTGAGCAATCTCTATCTCTCGGTCTATGCATATTGCCCGTGCTAGCTTCGCCCCGTCTCTCGATATAGAGAATTTACTTGACAATACAGCCCACAATGAATCTTGACGAAAGTATTGCCGAATGAAATTCTTATTCTTTGCCTTTCTTCGGAACCCATTTGCCTTATCGATGCTCTCTTTTCCCGTCACTACATTCGCCATTCCTGCCGATGTTGTTGTCCTCGCTCTGACAGCTCCAGGTGCAATTTCCAAACGTTTCACACATTCAATTTGTTGTATATCCTTGTCACATTTCTTGATCTTACTGGCAATTTGATCATGTCGCAGGTGTGGAATATCTAACGACTCTCGACTAGCACCTTTTCCGTATCCAAATGTTAGACCAGGTGTTACACACACTTTCTCACTGAAAAGCACAAGATATCCTTCTTGAGGTGATATCTCATTAGTCTTTGCCTCTAGTATTTCAGGAGTAGAAGGATCCCAAGGACTCCAAGGATGGAATTCGATGCGTGAATCTATACACCACAATCTCCACGGTTTTTTGTCAATATCTTCACTGAAAAGATTGTTAACTGCATCATTCTGAACATATTCTATAAATTGAGAATGAAGGCCGTCATCTGAGTCTAATCTCGTTTCAAGTAATATTGATGATCTACTTGATGAGTATTTATAAGCTTCCTCCACTAGCGTTATGTTTCCACTCCATACTACTGGTGCAGTGATATTATCAATCTTTGAATCAGCTTGTAGAAAACTTGATAAAGAACTACCATCTCTTCCAAATCCCTCTGGATTGTTATTACTTCCAATGAGTATGAAGTTATCCCTTCCTTTCAGTAAGTCTTGTAATCTCTTTACTATCGACGGATGTAATTTAGGATCAGCTCTTATAATCCATAAAAAGTTACTACTCGTTTGTGATAACATGCTTGGCAAACAAAATGCTTCGAATAGGGCCAGACGCGCCATTCCTAGCTCAAGGAGACTAGATTGTTGTTGCATAAATCGAGTTTCAACTACATGTATGAGTTCTGGGTCAATCTCATACTTGGTTGTTTGTATAGATTGTATATTTTGTTTACTCCTTTGCTTTGTTGTCGGTATATTATGAGAAGATGATTGTGTTTTCTTGATGTTATCATGATCTAATCCAGTAAATGTATATGGTAACTTTCTTATCCGGTTAACCCCTACTTGCATATACATAATGCAACAATATATCGATATGACCATTATCCATACAAGGTAGGGCACTCGGTATGATTGTACTTTGTTTGCAACTCTCCGACGTTTACGCTTATACCGATGACCTTTTTGAGATGATGGAGAGCTACTAGTCCAAGGCAAAACATCTCCATTACTCTTCTTTACTCGTCGGAAAACCATGCCGTTGTTAAACGACTATGTATCGTACTATTGCTATTCCACCTGTTATGTTAAGTATTATATTGCTCTAAACTATAAACTACGACCGACCTACAAAGTACAAGTATCGTCGTCTCAACTACTAATTATTCAAATCTTAACAGTACAGATCCTAACCAGCTTATTGCTCGGCAAATAAATACCACGCACTACAATTGAGGTGCACCATCATTACTTGCCACAAATTATCAACGACCGGTATTGGTATCCTTGCTTACCTCAATTTACTTTTTGGTATATTGTATGTGTTGTAAGATCGATATTGCAGGGTTGCAACTCTATGATAGATAGTACGGGGTGGCAATATCTCATAATATAGGTGTTGGAGCTTCAAAATTATACACTTTCAAGAGAGGTTCCATAACGATGAGGAGGAATGGATTCGAGAAACCGTACAATCCAATGCAAATTGGTACTTGGCTGCTATTACCAACATTAATACTCCAGTTTGTCTTCTTTGCAACTCCAATACTTCCATTAGCAGCATCAATACCCTGTACAATTTGTGTAGTTGCATGCGGTATATCCACTGCCTACTTTACATATTGGTGTTGTAAGATTGATCCGATAGATACGAGATTGAAATGCCATTTACATGAACAGCAACAGAATAATGGAGAAACATCAACAATACAAAATGGATTTAATAATGATGAAATTAATGATGATGATCCAACTAAATTTTGCTGGGTTTGTGGTATAGACGTACATGAAACATCAATGCATTGCAAGTTTTGCAATAAGTGTGTAGAAAACTTTGACCATCATTGCCATTGGTTGAATTCGTAAGTTGTTTATGAAAAATTGTACACATGATATTATGTTCTAATAACTCATAATTGTTAATCTTTTTCAAAATAGCTGTGTTGGTAAAGCAAATTATATTTACTTCTTTTGGGCAGTAGCAAGTACATTAGCACTAGTTATAGTACGTGGAGGTGTATTAGGAGGATTAGTTGTTTCATTCTTTATCCAATTTGCAAATGGTGGCAGCGGCTCTACTATTGATAGATGTAACGATTGGTTTGGATTAAATGCAGCAATGATACCGATGTTGGTTAACTGCATATTCTTGGCAGTAGATTTGATATGTATAGTACTGCTGATGCAGCTGTTCACCTTTCATGTTCGGTTGCGTCATGAGGGTATAACAACATATACATATATTGTAAGAGATGGACAGCGAAGACGAGATGCTGAAAGAAAGAAGATGGAGATACAGAGACGAAGATTATCGGCTATACAAAAAGCTGATAGTGAAGGCAAGTATATACAAAAGTTTCTACTAAGAGCCGGTGGTTGCCATTACGTTGGTGAAGTTGCTTGTAAACCATGCGATCCTCTAAGAAGAGATGAGGAAGAAGTAAAAGATAATGATGAAAGTAAAAAGCAGCAGAATATAATAGAGAACGAAGATACTCACGATGATGGACATTGCGGACATGATTTTGGACATACTTCTGATGTTGAAAAAGGAGATCTAAATACAGTACAAGACGTCAATGAAGAGAATATAGAGAATGACGAGAAGGAAATAGAAAACCCAGCACCACTTCAACTAGCTATGGAAGAGAGAAAGAGAAATCAACAGCGTTTTGATGAGATGAATAACAATGAAACATCTTCACAAGAAGAAGAAGAGGTAGAGACTGATGGTATATCACAAAGCAACAGAGAAGAGAGTATCGAGTTTGTATCAGCATCTTGATGATGCTCAAATCGGGTAGAGAGGGGACTTTTGTTCAACCACGAACGGCCCGCCAATGTTACTTCATCTGCACATATGTATTTTAAAGCTAACTTTAATTGAATGATAGATCTATTAATATGTTTTCATGTCAACTTAGCATTCAAGCTCATTCTCTGCAATATTTAAACGAACACACCACAAACATTCTTAATAATGCAATAATATATAGTATATAATATTGCCCCTTTTCCCTACTACGGACCAACTACAATCACTACACTAGCTCTCCCACGAGCCGAGAGCATGAAAGAGGAGTTGTTGACCCCTTTTCTTCTTTGAGAAGTTGATTTTGTCATAAGTCATTATCATAAGTAATTCTACTAACTTCAACTAAGTCATTCTATCTCAATAAGGCTAATAGAATAAGGGCCTGATAATGATACTACCTTAGTATAAGGCTGTAGTTGGCAATGGAGGAGGCTGATAATACAATGGTAGCGGAGAATGGTGGTAATCCGCCGCCGGAGACGACTCGTCGGCGGATATCAAGTCGAGCAAGAAGTCTTTCAATCATTGAAACTGAAGAGCAAAAATTAACAATCAAAGAACCTCCTCCATTATCATCTGAGGATAGTGGTCGATACCTTGATATACAGAATGATGATGATTCGGCAAATAGTAAAAGTAGTAATGCTAGTTTAAGCTCAGTGGATACCGCTGCGGCGGCGAATGAACTTCTTACTTACAACCCTATTGCAATGCAGTCAATAAGAGATAGATCACCATTATCAAGACGGATGACATCACTGCCGATACATCTTACTGATGATGATGATGATACTGATAATGATACATATGATAATCCTCAACAACCCGATGATGATGATGATCAATCATATCTACGCCATGTATTGTCAAATCTTTCTCAACGGCAATCTTTCCCAATACCGATAAACAACATTCATGTACCCTCTTCCGTGTCTTTTGCTCAACACTTAATGACTGTCCAGTATCTTCATCTATTATATCTTGTTTAGTATAATCTTTCTCCTCGAATAGACATATTAATGCATCGCCCGCAAACATTAACACATCACCCCAATGATTATTAACCTGTCGGACCATGGTTGTTAATGTATCATTAACTCTACTTGCAAATTCGGCAGCACCATCTCGTGGACCTAGCTCTAAACGCAATCGTTCCCCCAATGCAGTAAAACCTGATAAGTCCAAAATTAATATAGATCCTCTAATATCTTGATAGTATGGTAAATTATCAGGACGTTGTAATCTCAATCGTAAATCAATACTTGCCAATTGTGCATCACCTAATAAGCTAGGACGTTTCGTCTGTCGTTGTGCATATGTATCTCTAAGTATTTTTGGTAAATATCGTAATGC
>Ga0214477_100426_pt1 | contig 29447 bp, 24 predicted proteins | sample M1_20Mar14CPVII9_FD_165058 | JGI IMG/M metagenome (GOLD analysis project Ga0214477, IMG submission 165058) | Marine eukaryotic communities from Monterey Bay, California, United States - M1_20Mar14CPVII9sort6BwellC16 | ecosystem: Environmental > Aquatic > Marine > Unclassified | place: USA... | reverse complement strand
TAAAGAAGCAAAGAAGAAGTTCTTACAGTCTTTAATTGGTCTGAAGTTGAATGTACCCGAACATTGGTGGATTGATTCTAGAGGTAACAAATTGTTGAAGTGTGTAGTGGAGTCTATTAATCTCGATGATGAATATAGGAGGTATTTCATTATTAAATACACCGACGTTGCATTTCCAGAGGACCGTTATCCAATGTCATATAAAGATATCAGGAAATATGCAGATATGAAGCAGGACGGCATCGTGTTATTTGACATCTATGATGTGTTGTTTGACCCATATCAGATAAATGAAATGTAGGGTTTGTGTGTTTAGTGGATGAAGAGTGAGAGGTAACACTTAACACTTTGTTATTTTTTACCTTAGTATTTGGAACTCATGACGGTCTATCGCCAAAAACCACGTTTATTCTTAAATCGAAGCACAATTAAAAGTAGTTAGAGTTACCACTACTGGTAGTAGGGTAAACTGAGGAAAGACTCAAATGGACAAAGAGCGAGGGCCAACCGGAGTACAGGAGGAAGCACAAAAAAGATACAGAGAACTTAGCAGAACCGATAAAGCAATATATAGAGCAATTGCAAAGCAGTACTTTAAAAAAAGGCTAAGCATTGATACTGACACCGCCAATGAATGTGATTTAGAGTTTCGTGGATTGTTGAATGTGATTGGCAACGCGATCTATCGACCAAACTAGAATCACTTTACGCTTGCCAGATAATAATTGTAGTATTAATTATGTGGTCTAATAAGCAGCACCAATGTACAGCTACTAACACTTGATGCTTTCAGAAAAACTAAGCGCGATAAGTTGTCCATACACCTAACATTGGGTAAACTGCACCTGCCAGAGCAGGCATAAGTGTACATAGCAAAATAAAGGATACCGACAAACAATTTTGACAAAATGAAGTTGCGAAATGTGATAAGTATGAACGATTGATATGCATGTAAATCATCATAATGATATACTGGTAGAAGCCCAGTAGTGGGGAGGATCTAGAATGATATGACATGCCTCAGCAATGGGTTTGAGTGGGTAGCATAAGCACAAATTAAAGAGGATAAAGGTTAAAGGATACGCAATAAAAATTGTGATAGTACTCATAGTGTATTGCAGTATAATATATACCTAACAACCACCAAAAAGGTATACTGAGAAGAGGACTAACTCCAAAGTGCACAATACTACAGGGGTAAAGAATACGCATGAAAAATATTATACCAGTACTACAATCCACAATACAATAAATATACTGAGAAGAGTAACAATGGCTAAAAGTCAAGCTAGTTCTCCTACTCGTTCATCTAATAAGGTCAGATCAACCACACGAGAACCTAATAATCCTGATATATCAGCTAAAGATTTCGTAGAGAGTTATACCAAAAGAACAACAAGACAGGAAGAAGAGGATCTTGCTATAAGAAGTAGGATAGTACCAAAGCTGGCCAAGCGAGCCTATCATTTAGATAAAGACAATACTTGGTTTGATGACTGGAAACAGTATCAAAAGAATACACATCCAGTCTTTGGGATATGTTTACATCACCCACTACACCCAGTTCGACTTCCACAACGTATCATCATATTAGTCGGTAGTATTGCTTTCGGATTTGCTCTAACAAACTGTGTCTATCTTGGTTTTCTCGGAAAAGAAGAGGCAGGCGATGCCGTCAACTACGTTTATGAGATAACTGGAGCAGTAGCTGACTATCAACAGAAATATACAAACATAGAACTGGAACAAACGATGGTATTTTTAGTTACAGTAGGATCTTTCATCCATTCAGCATTTGATATGCTTATTTGGTATATGATGGCGTGTTTTTGTTTTAGACCTGGTGGACATTTCAAGGTGAGCTTTGTGTTGTTGCAATATTACTCTATGTTTTGCATTTCATATACTTATTCTCATTCTATTGATAGACAAATAAATTATGTCAAAACTTTGGTGTTTACTCTGGGGTTGCTCTTGTCGTGCTAAGTGTGGTCGCTGCTACATCTGTAATGATTGTGCGTCTTGATAATGATGAGACTCGGAATCCAGATGCTGAATCTTCGGCGGCTGAGAAATTCGCCGAGGAGACTATACTTGATGGTACCGATGGTGATAAAGATTCTTCTAACTCAAAACAGTTTTCATTCCTAGTTGGATATGCGTTGGAGTTAGTCTTTGCATTGTTTGTCTTCTATTTTACCACATCTACTGTCTTCTTCAGTGGTATACTGGGCTGTGGAAGAATCCCAATCTTAGGGGGTAGACCATATGAAGTAAGAAGAGAGAAAGCAAATGCAGATAATGATCAGCCTGAAAATGATGTAGAAATTGGAATGTGTATGGAGGCATACAATATATGATTAATACAGAACAGAGCATGCATACAACAAGCTTAAAGTTGTGTGGTGTTAATATCAAAGAGATATTTAGTTTGAACAAAGTTCTACATTAATGCTAGAGCCCCAACTTCACTTTTATTTGATTCTCGTGACTAATACTTCAAAGAGCATTGTAGCATCAGTTTTGAAAAGACGCTCAAATAACCTCTTTCCATCCTTTGTTTGTGGCAGAGGTAGCTGTTCCTTTTTCTTTGCAGCAAATATCACTGTGGATGGCAATTCAATCCTTCTAACGCCCTGTCTTTTCATACCCATCATTGCATCTTCTAGCTCTGGAGGAAATGTTCCATCTCCTATTGTCCAAGCCTATCAATGAAGAAGATATATAAGTTGATTAAACACATCTTATGCAAAATTAATGTAGCACATGAACATATGAATGCATAACTTACCAACTCATTGAATTCTGTATCGGTTTTGGTAGAAAAGTATTTCAACCCACCCGGCTCATTAGCAGTAGCAAACGATTGACAACGGATTGTACATTCTATTGCCACCTTTGAACCATTTTTTACCTCGGCATCTCCCTTTCCTTCTCTGTATTGTCGATAACTTGAACCCGATGGTAACTTCTCAAACGCGATATCCTTTTCGTCATCGGGTTGCGGCCCATTTGCTGATTCAATCTGCTGTAATCGAGATCTTGCCCCAGTAGTATCACCTTCAACAGGCAATGCCTTTAAAGTTGATACATCGATCCCTAAATAATATTTTAGTTATGATTAATAAAGTGAGATACATAGGTATGTTCAAGGCATGTAACACACCAGATTGCAAAACTTACCGGCATTTGCAGGATTTGAAGCTCCTGCTACAAGAAGAGATGATACAGTTGTTGCAGTTTGTACAAGGACTGAACGTCTACTAGAACTAGAGAACTGTTCTTCATCATTGGTTGATGATGAAAGAGAAGATACCAAATTATGTGTGCATCGAGTTGTGGTTGACGGAACAGCTGTGAAGGCTACGGTATTAGCCCACAAACTTATGAACAATACTATCAGTTTATTCATCATCCTGTATGATTGAATAGCGCCGCTAAACTCCTATTGACACACTGACGTTTTAATGCAAATAAACAAAAAAATAAATACTTATATTATCATCTGCATTGCAAACAGATAGGTAAGGGTATCCTTAATCCTTAGTATAGTAGGTAAGTGCACCATCAATAGCCCGCATGTTCAGTGTTCTTGTTGTTGTACCTCTAGGCAGTGGCACATAATAGATGAGATGAATATGCTGCGGTCTAAAAGGAAAGGAGCTTGTCACTAGTTTTAATTGCGCGGCAGTAATTCTCCTCCGACAGCTACTCGAAGATACTAACACCAACTTCCAACTAACACCAAACAGAATGAAATTCTCAAGTAATAATTTATTACCAACATCATTTGATGTTACATCTCTCCTAAACAAATTGAAAGATATCGAGGGTGATATGATTACTCAAAAGAATATTAATACTATTCAACAGGTAAAGCTTATTGAACTTGATCCATATAATCACAACTCACCTACACAATTAAAAACAAGATTATTCTTAGCAGTTGCATATGGTATCAATGTAGTTGTAGCTCAGTTAGTTGCCTCGGAATTGGGTAGAATTAATGATAACAATGATAATAATATTTCACAAAAAGATGAAGAAGATGAATTAGAATGGCTCGATGTGTCAGATGAAAGGATAATACTCAACCACAAGTCGAATAATGAAAATGAGGCTGTAGTTATATATCCTCCTTCACTTGCAGATTCGTTGCCAGTACATGTTGGTACACCAAAAACAGACAATAAAGTTGATAACCAGGGTATATTTTCAGCTGACATTACATCATGTGCATTAATACCATCACCAACAGTTCAAACAGTATGTACAACACCTACAAACTCATCGGGTAATACAACAAGTGAATTGATAGTACAACGGACTGTTGCAGTTATGATTGGTACTTCACATGATCAAGTTTTATCATTATTGTTCAATGCAACAAATTGTACAGTAGATGGTAATGTTCGTTTTTCTTTGGAATATGATACATGCAAGACTATTGACAATGGAGAGTTGAAAGAGGATATGGGTATCAAAACTGTCAATTACCCCTGTGTTCATCAAATACTTCCTTGTTCAAAGAGTTATGGTACTGGAAGGGACACCGCAACGGATAATGAAGGCGAAAGTAGCGAAAACTTGGATAAGCATGTACAAATATTTCATCCAGCACTACAATCAACACCTCAACAGCAAAATGAGAAAGAGCTATCTAAATACTCTGGAATTAAATCAATTTCTTTCCGACGTGATAGTACAAAGTCTACAATCTATGGCCTAGGTGGTGCAGCATTAAACACTGTGAATCAGGATATTGTATGGATCACTTATGGTAATGGTACCATGATCAAGTTGCCATCGTGGAGACCATTTCTTGCGGTCAACAATGATGATACTGATGTGGTAGACAGTAATGATGTTGCAGACTCGACAAACAATGTAAATGGCTCAACAGTCATCCCCTTTGACAACTCCTTTCAGTCACCACTCGATGTTCCACCAGCACAAACAAATAATCGGCATGGTACAAAAGATAATTCAAACACATTATTGACTCAAGAAGGAACCAGTGCTGAATATTGGAGTATTGTATCATCAGCAGTGAGTTCTTTGAAAAAGGCAGCTCAAAGTCCGCATCAACAAGCTGACCCAAAAGCAGTAGTACTTGCTGGTCAGTCAGCTTCAGTCTCAACACCACCTATTTCTTTTAACTCCACTCGCACGAAATTAGATCCTACGTCATCATCATCATCAGCTCACGAAGGATCTACTATTGGTGACACTTCAGTAAATGAAGAAACAGCAATGCCAAGAAGAAATCAAGATCAAAGTAACGTCGATATGGCACTAGATGATGAACAATTCGGACCTGTCACAGGCACCGTTGTTGAAGGCACTGCTGCAATCGTCAAAGGAGCTCTCAAGTTGGGGCTCGGTGCTGTACGTTGGGGTCTAGGTAGTGGTGGAGGTGTTAACGAACAACACTTTAATGATGATGATACAGATGAGTTCATGGATGCAGAAGATACAGTCAGTCATCAATCCATCAAAAGTCAAAAAGGAGTTGGCTCATTAAAAAGAGGACATGATGTTCATGATATGGTACTTTGGCCATTAAGCGGTGCTTCGTTTCCCTTCTGTGATTTACCACGAAAGTTTGAAACTGCAGTAGTCGACCCTACCGGTTCCTTGATGGCAACTACTGACAATCTTGGTCGAGTTATACTGTTTGATCTTGAAACTAATCAGCCGATTCGAATGTTCAAGGGCATGAGGAATGTGTCTTGTTACTTTACTGAGCTACCTTGCTACGATCGACCTGACAAGACATCAATATCAACGCGACTGTACCTTGTTATTCATTTTAAACAAAGGGGTACAGTTGAAGTTTACAGATTACAACAAGGACCTAGAGTTGCAGTGTTGTCTGTACCTCAACAAAAAGATTGTGTAGTGATTGAGTGTCATGGACCTCCATCTGATGGTAGTAGAGTTGGATGTTGTCTATTAGAAAAGATTATTGAAGGGGGATCTCACTATATTGTTGATCAGATTACAATCGATGACCCAAACGTCTTAGTTGCAACTCCAGCAATACAACATAAACAAGTCAACCCAATGCCTCCAAGTGAAAATAAACAGCAACTTCGTATTCTTATGCAATTGCTGGCCTCGACTAATATACAATCCAATGCACAAACGATATTGACAACATACAAGTCTATAACATCATTAGCAGATTTAGGTGAAGGTCTCGATGCTCTATCAAAATGTAGCCGTATAGAGGAAGAGATGAATATCGATGGCTCGACTTTGCAATCACAAGCAATATCATACTGCAAGACACGACTTGATAGCGCCAAGAAGACTGAGGCACATGAAGGCAGTGGGGTGGTTAGAAAGGATGCCATTGCAAGTCTCGAGGTAACACTTGCCTACCATGAACGTTTAGTCAACTCATACAACATACTCCATCGTTATGAGACAAGAAATGAACTTGGCAGCACTCGGTTGGAAGACGAGGAAGTGACTGATAATAATGCACTTTCATCGTGGGCCTCTGAGGGCATGAATTGGATATCGCTAGCTTCCAACAACGACATGTTAAACAGAAGATTCACATCATCATCTCCTAATGTGAGCAACAAAGATGAGGACAAACCATTACAATTCTCCAAATTCGCAATAGCTTGTCAATCAAAAGATGATAGAGTTTATCTTACAAAGATTAAGAGGAGTCGCTTACCAATCCTTAAAAGATGTTTCCGTCCTTTACTTCAAGACTTGTTCGTCTTCAAGGTTGTGAATGATATGTTTAGCAACTTAGGCTTAGACCAGGACTTTGATTTTCAAGAACAATGCTTTGGCGAGTGGATTAGTAGCTTATCAACACAAACCATTGCTAGATCAAACATCATGTCTGGAACCTGGCGTCCCATGACTAGGTGAGTATTCAACTGACAATGATCATATCTGATGCAAACAATAAACTCATTCCTTTCTTTCCTTTTTGCTCGTACATATTTTAGGTGGCTTCAAGACATTATACTAAGCTCTTATGATTCAAGACAAGAACAAGACAAGCAAAATGATGATGTCATGCTTTCATCTTTGATGAAGTACTGTTGTGAGATGGAAGACTTACCCAAAGCCTTTCTTCTTTCTGTTATTTGCTTAGATGCTGTTTCCTCAGCTTCTATGCAACTTGAACAGAAGACTTATGGATCAATAACACAAGTCAACAGTGTTAGACCTTGGGAAGAGATGCTTAGGAAGTTAAGAGTGTCTCTTCTCGTTTCATGTCGGCTTGATGGTGATGTGAATCCGATTGGCATGTCTGACCCGATGACAATAAAGAATGTCTCTCGTCTTGACATGTTCTCAGCCTATACTTGGATCGCTCGAGATGAGTTGAGTAATTCAAATGACGATCAGGTTACTGTTGCAACAGAGGTTGCTTGTCTCTCAAGCTCAGAAGCTTTCTACCCATCTACTGTCGATGGTGATACCGCAGAAAACAAAGAAACCATGTTCAAGAGTTGTAACAATTTTCATCTGCTAACACCCGCCAACATTGACACCATCAGGAGGGACAACTCACGCTCTTTATTGTTTTACATGAAAGATCATGCTCAATTTCCAGCTCATTTGGCTGCCAATAGGGCTCTAATACTATCGAGTATGTGGGGTAAGTCACCACAGAGTATACATCTCCTCAACCGTACTATATCAACTCTCCAAATTCTTGTGGACCGTGTTGAGGTATTCAGTCTAGCCACACTGGTTGAGATATACCAATCACAACTCAGACCGGTGTGTAGAGCCCTGCTGTTTGGATTCGGCGAGCACGAGTTGAGCGAGGAAGTTGTTCTTCCTTTGATCGAAAACAGAGTTTGGCTGGGTGAGTTTATAACTGCTGTCAAACTCATCTTATCAATGATCATTGAATGTGCGAGTAAAGTGCCCAATGAAGACAACGAGTATGAATCAAATGGAATGTGGCCAGAACTTCGAGAGTGTTGTGTTCTCAACATGTTGGTCAAGAGACTCCGGAATGTTCAACTATCTTCTGTTGAGTTACATCACATGGTCTTATTTTCGTATGAACTGACAGGCAGCTCCCCTGTTCAAGAAGAGAATCTCTTCTTAGTTGGATCCTTATTTTCTGAAATGTCCCTTCCAAAAGGTTCACCTGAACAACAAGAACTACTAGACAAGGCTATCCATGACAAGGCTGTGGAATCCTCAAGTCCTGTAATTGACAGCTTTTCAGTCATTCAAGACGTTGAGCTATTTGGTAAAAGTTTGGGCATAAGTAACAGTTATGTCAGGACACAGTATCTTCTTCAAATGATCAAGCTTGGAAAAGATGCAAGTATCAACGACCTGTTAGGTTCAAGTATCTCTTCGTTGGACAAGGAAGTGTTTGTAGAAAAGATTGTTGAAATCGTAACCGTTCGACTTCATGCGACCATTCAAAAGCTCAAGCAAACACAGAATTACAGAGGTGTCTTAAGCCTTCTTGATGCCGATGCTAGTCGATGGATACGAGAAGTGGTTGCACAAACACCACAGGATGAATATGCCACGGCTTCTTTGATTGCTACACACTCATTGATTATGCGAGTTCAAGGCATGTCTGACTCTTTGAAAGATGATGATATGAATCAGAAGATTGATGCACTTTGTATGATGAGCGGTACTCTGTTAAAGGCAGTCCAATCACATGAACAAGAATCAGTTATGAGTTTGTAGATGTATGACAATGAAGACTGTAGATGTATAATATCTTAAATCAATTGATGTCGTCATTATCATTTGCAGCTATTTAATGCCTTCTGTATGTTAGACTCTAATAACACAAACTGTTGTGGCCAAATGCCACGCGGTAGAGTGGTGGGTCCCTCCAAAGTCCAAAGTAGTGGATGGTGATGAAGTTTCTTCGCAATGAGAAGATCATGTCTCATGTGGTAAATTATAGAAGCAGCTAAAGAGTGATAGAAGTACCTAAGTTTAGATGCAAGATTGATATCATCGGATCTACATTATACATGGGGTATTTATTGATCTGATCCAGTTTTAAAGTTCTTTCGATTGTTAGGTATAAATAGATTATTGCAAAAAAGTATACATCTTGTGCACAAACGATATGTAATTAAAAGATACAATAGAGAATGGCTGATGAAGAGGTAAGCCCCTGCTCAATATCTGTATCTACACAGACTGATACTGCAATTGTTATTGTAAATGATCATACTAATACCGACGGAGATGGCAATGTAAATGATATCAATACTAACGATGAGGATATAAATAATGAAACAAACACAACAAAGAAACAACGCTTCTCAGCAAGTGGTACTAAAATAGAAGTCGGTGCTACAGATGTTGATGGACAAGCTCCACAATTAAATAGAAGGTTCTTTCTTGGATTAGACCGCCCATCTCGAAGACGGTTGAGGGAGGAAAGGAGGAACCGCCGAAGACAAGAACGAGAGAATGCTAGTAGTGATGATGTTAATGTTAGAGATACTCAGCAGGAACCAGAGGTGAGGAGAAGTTCAATGAGAAGAACTTCTTTAGTACAATCTGTTGCTGCTATATTTACCCCATATACTGGGTCGTTGGTCGAGGCTACACTGGTAGAAGACAATGAGGAAGTGTATGAGGCACAACCGATATCATACTGTCAATTAAGATGGAAGAGATTTGTATTAATCTTGGGTTTGGGGCTGGTGTTACTTGCCGTTATATTAGCTGTAATTATGATCGACAATAAGAACCAAAAGGATGCTAGAGATGCTATATCAGAAAATGCGCCATCAATGTACCCGTCATCTCCTCCAAGTTATGATACAGCCCCGACACTTGTACAAGTAATAGAAAGAGGATATCTTCAATGTGGAGTGGGTAAACAAGCATATGCAGATGTCATCGCCGTAAATGGAACATTGAATAATACATTGGAGATTGAAAATAGACAAAGCAGATTTGCCCTAAATTTGGTGAGTTGTCTGAATCTTCTTCTCTTTACACTCAATTCTCTTGCTCCAATCAAAGTATACTCATCAGCTAGTTATGAATTACAACAGTGTGCAGCTATTGCTTCGGTTGTAATCGGAGATACAGATAGTTTCTCTGATACAGTTGAGGTTGTTGAAACCTCAGGAACTGATAGATTTCCTAAACTACAAGATAGATCGGCTGATGTACTAATGAGCAGGGTATCACATACCCTTGAAAGAGAAATTAAAGAGAGAACAACAGGGGTGGGATACTCATTTAGTAGGTGAGTTGTCATTACTTGCTTAGTGAGAACATTACAGTACCCAAACTAACTTTGACGGTCCGATCTGAGTAAGTCCATACTTCTACGATGGAGTGAGTTATCTAGGGAATGAAACACTTGTCACCTGTGCTGAAAAGCGAAAGCGTTACGACGAATGCGAGAAGCTTGTAATTTGCGTCACATCTGAAACTAATGGTCATGACTATGTTAGCTCGTTTTTCCCATCAGACTTCATTGTGACAGTGTACTCCAAAGATGAGAAGGAGGAAGCTTTCTTAAATGAGACATGTAATGTCATGTCCTCGGATCGATTAATATTATATGCAACATTAAAAGAAGACGGATTTAAAGACAGGGGTTACACTGTTGGCGATAAGCTCAAAACCAAAGAACCACTATCCGTAGCTACTCGTAAGGATGATAAGGAGTGGAGTGATGTTGTGAATTGGGTTATACAAGCGTTATTTTATGGCGAAGAACAAGGTATTAACAAGAACTCAACACTCTGTAAGAACAACACAGGCCCTAATAAGATTGCATCAGAGTTGAACTATCTTAACGCTGTATATTGTGTGGGGAATTACGAAGAAGTGCTTGGATCTCCCAAACAAGATCGTGGGTTGAATAATATCAACAATGGCACTGCAGGTATGCTTTATGCCATCCCTTTTGGTGAGCTCGACAATGAAGATACCGAGCTAACAATGAATGATGACGAAACATGTCTACTTTGTGATATCAGAGATCAAGGTGTATTGAATTGTGGAGTTGTAGTTCCTGTGAACTTTACTCAAGATGTTCTAGAAAGTAAAGAATTGACTGGGATGAATGTTGAGTACTGCCGGACATTATCTGCGGCCTTGTTTAATGGCAACGAAGATGCCGTCGAAATATATACCTATACAGAAGATGATGGTAGTGCTTACAGAGAACTAAACAATGGAACTGTAGATGTTATTGCCGGTGCCCAGATAAAGAAAGTATACGACTTCAACAGCCCTCTCTCAACGGAACCATTTTCATCGGGGTTCACCTTTTCAACACCTTATTATTATGGAGATGAGCCAGCAGGGTGAGTGACGATACATTACTACATTTCTTTTGCATGATATACCAACTTAACAACTCCTAAACTTCTTAATGTGCTTAGTGATGACGTGAGGTTCTATTCAATGGCGACACGTGGTGACGAAAATAGCACATTGTTTTCTTCCTTCGTGAATGCTATAGTAATAGCGGTAAGTTATCTTTATATGTCCTGCCAACTTTCAGTCTACAGCATGACTAACGCATCATCTTTCTCAGACTATCGAAGCACAGGAAGAGATTGACAGAGGCCAGTCAGTATCGATGCCATTAACTCCAATATTTGGAAGCGAGTTCTCTTGGGCATTGAGGGATGCGATTGAGTACAGTGGACCATATGATAACATATATAAGAAGAACTTTGGCAATGTCGCAGATGACGAGAGAGGTAGAAATAAGATTGGTGTGTCAATCAAGAGCATCGCAGGAGGGGCCCAGGAAAGTCTGCGTTTGTATTGTTTTATCATGTGATTTCATGTATTCAATATGAAGTGTCGACAAGTTGACTACTTTACTTGACCTTCGCTTGCCTTTATTTGATTGCCTTATAAACCAAGTATACTAACAAAAGTCACTATTATCTCTTTCATCATCATAAATCGTGATAACGATCTTCCAGATCCACTCATTCCCTGGACTATCACCCACAAACTAATAGATACATATAACATATAATGTTCAACCGTTAAGATTATCATGTGTCTATCTTGACCTTAATGAACAGTGATGCATGCTTCATTGCCCCGCTACTTGCATTATTGGAGTCGACCAAAGATACACATCGATATCCTTCCCTGAGACATGATACAGGCATGGCTGACGACCCGATGAATAGATCGGTCTTTGTATCATTACAGTGGTCATATACACAGAAGAGTAACATGCCTACACTGGGGTTCAAACAGGAGAAGCTCGCCGCTTCGTGAGAGTCCCAAACTGGATTAAGACCATTTCCGTCAACTACTTGCGTCTTGAATACAGGTGAAGGCAGCAATGAGGCAGGGGATGCATCATAAAGAGTGACCCGTACAAACGGATTGATTGTGGTCGAGGACTTCTTTTCTGCCGATTTGGGTAGACAAAGACCACTCAGTATTCTAATACTAATCTCTCTCGGTGTTGTACAATTCAAGGCATCTACTGTAAGTGCACTATCACCAGCAGAGGATGTACTGTTGCAGAGATATTCAGGCTTGAGCACATACCCACTGTTGCCATTCTCTCGAAATCTTCCATCATTCAAAAGAATAAACTTGTTTCGAATAAAGTTCATAGATACGAATTGACATCCCATTGCCCAAGGTAGTAATGGATTGTAATTCCGAGAAGCAGATTGTGGATATGTTCGTGAGAAGTGGTTCTTATTGAACGAGACCCATTGTTCCCATTCCTCCTTTCCCTTTTCAGCTCTTGTAATTACATTTGAATCTGGAATGCTGTGCAATGTACAGTTGGGTAGTGCAAAACTCTTCTCCCAATTCCTGTATTTCGAACTAGATAACAATGTCAATTTAGCCAACGATGCAGCAATTGGCTGAACTCGTTTCTTCTTCTCCTTGTATCGATAGGCAATTGCAAGAGCGCCTGTCTTCTCTGCAGCCAAGGCTTTTGCCTCGTAATACTTCTTTTCCAAAACTACAACTTGATCACTCAGCGCTAAAGCATTCTCGCATGCAGTAATAGCCAACAGTTCAGCCTGCTGAGCACTCTCTTTATGGAGAAGCTCTGCCATGGCATCTCTCTCGAGATTTGATAGATTTATACAATTCGTTTCATGCACTTGCTTGGCTCTTGCAGCTTGTTCTAGTGCTTTCTCTTTAGCATCCTTGGCACTCTCATAATTAGAATAAGCAACATCCCGATCTTCCTGTGCAAGTCTGACAAACGCTTCAAGCGGTGAAACGTCTTGTACCTTTTCAGCTTCTTGTGACAATTGTTCTGCCTTGTGCCGACTGGCCACAGCAAGTTCATTCGCTTCCACAGCTGCCTTTTCTGCTTCTGTCAGTTGAGCTTCCGTACTTGTAAGAACGGCATCACTACTTTCAACGCCCCTCTTGGCCTTGACACGAGCTGCCTGTCTAAGATTCGCCGCCTCGCGTTCTTCAAGAGCATGTTCCTCCAGTTGATCAGCAATTGACATGCTATGATCTGCTTGTCTCCTGGCTGATGCAGCAACCTTGGCTTGCGTTGTTGCCTTCCTTTGCAGGTCATCAATCTTGTTCTCCAACTTTCGAGTATTCGACTCATGCCCAAGCTGATGTTTGTTTAGAGGAAATCAAAGAGGTTAGAATTGCCTGTGGATATTCACATAAGTCATGATATAAAAGAACTTACCTTGTCTGTCAAAGCTTTCTCCATCTCGCCGATGAACCCTCTGCGCTCCTTGCTCTTTTGATCGGCAATAATTGATGATTCTGCAACCGACATCTCATCATCATACCCCATAGCTTTGGCATCTCGGATTTCATCTGTCAATTTGTCTGCCTTGCCAACTGCGTCGTCGGCTCGTTCACGGGCTGCATTAACTGCACTCTTAACCTCTTTCAGTTTCTTCTGTGCTTCAATTAACTGAGCCTCAATATCGTCTTCCAACTTAGTTTCCTTCTCCGCCTTTATTCTTTCATTTTCTGAGTTTATGCGGGCCTTCTCGGCACGGGCTTCTGCCTCACTCGCTCGTTGCTCACTGATATTTGCTTCCGCATCGGCTGTCCCAGCGACAGTCTCAGATGATATAGCTTGGTTATGTGATCTATCTAAAAGACCCCGTACTGCCGTGACACGTCTTTCAGCATTCTCGGCATATTCACGGTTGATTCTAGCCTCAGCTAATGATCTCTCGGCAGCATCAATTAGATCACTGTTCATCTTTTTCATCTCCTGCAACTCTTCGTTGGCTTCAGCAAGGTTTGCTTCTTTATCAGTGAGATCCTCCCGTGCTATATCAAACAATTCTGTCTCACTCCGAGCTTCAGTAGTGGCCGCCAGGGCAAGCAATCGAGATTCCTCCACAGACTCGGCAAAAGCTTTGGCAATTTCAATAGCATGATCAGCTGTTTCTTTCACTTTACTAACACCATCCGTGTACTCTACTTCTGTACCTTCCTCGGCCAAACTATCGAGTCCTTCCTCTCGCTTCTTCTTCAATTCTTCATAAGTCATGGAGATATCTCTTAGTAATGCATCCGCATGATTTTGTGATTGTTGGGCCCGATGTTTAATATCCTCATACTCATCATTAGCGTCTTTCGCAGCAGTATTAGCTTCCATAGATTCGGTTCTGGCAGTCTGATAAAGAGCTTCTCCTGTAAGTTTTGTTGGGGTAGGTGACTTGATACTTCCCCTGGAGTTGAAACCAACCACATGTTCCTTAATATCATCTTCTGAATCATAATTTTCATACGAGGGCGGTGTTGCATCTCTATTTTCATCATCAAAATCATCATTTAAGACTACAGAATGACCCAATATCTTCTCTGGTATTTTACTCTTTATAACAACCTTGCCTCTCAATTGTAATGGACTTGGTAGTGAATCAGTTTCTTTCGCTGATGAATCTGGTCTATATAATAGATTTGACTTTCCAAGAATCTTTTCAATGTGTTTTGCCATCTTCTGTTGAAATGGAAGCGAGCAATGGTTCTCAATCAGTAGAATAACTGGGAGAGACTCTGGTTCTGACTGGAGGAAGTAACTGATTGTTAGGATGACATCCGAAAAAGCTAGACTATTGCCACTACTTGACTTATTTGCAGATCCTTTGCCTGAAAAATCTGTTACTCCAAATCGAACATGTGCTTCATTTCCTCCTCCCAAAGGTGCATCCCAAACATCTAACTCAATTGCCCGTGCACCACGGTACAAGGCCAAGGTATAGGATTGCAAATCCGTCTTTCCATAATGTTTTTGATCTGTTCCCTTTTCCTGCTTAAGTCGTCTTAGATAGGTATCATGACTTGTGTTGATCCAATAATTGTTCAATGGCTCATTCATAGCACTGCAAAAAGATGTTTATGCATATGAGATGGAGATATACACGTTAATATACAAAGTCAAATCTTAACTCACCTATCAGTGGTGACTGCTCGTTCTGGATTAAAGACATCATTCGAATCTAACAACAAGTAACGTCCAAATGCATCCCAAGTAATATACTCTCTCTCCCATGATACGGCCTCTTGAGTTGAAGATTGCTTTTGAGATACAGCTGATAAAGCATCCTCCAACTGTGGAGAGACACGATGACCATTCAATTGGTAGAATAAGTCCTTCACATCTTCTAATGTCATATCAGTTTCCTTCTGTTTTTCATGTAGAAAGGCCAAGAAATCCTGAGCTGATATAGCCTTGGAGCCATCTGATTTACTTTGAGCAATCTTTTGAAAGAGACGTTTGCGTGGATCTTCTCCTTCTTTCCCTTGAGCACTGCCAATTGCCATATCTAAACCTCGTTGTCGTAATGTTTCTAATAAGCGTACTATCTCGAACATTTGCAATCCATCTGTTTGTGTATTAGAAATGGCCAACTTTTCACAAAACGTACGATACATGGATGTTGCCTCTGCCTTGTTAACAGGAGCATTCCATCGTTTGCACAATGTAACCCAATCAGAACAACTAACTAAACACCCCTCACCTAAACTTTTACCCATCTCAACTAAATGATATTGTATGAATGCATAATCGGGATTGGCACACGGTTCCTCTTCTTGGTAGAATGCTAACAAATCTTCCAATGTTCGTGTTAATGCATCAAAGTCTGTTTTGTTTGGTATAATCAAGTCAAGTGAATCTTCACCTGCATCCATGACAAATTGTGATGTTGAACTACCCTTACTCTTTATTGTTTTGACTAGTTTATCTTTGGTTGAATTGGCTGCTTTGCGGTAGATGATACTAAGTGATTGAGGTGTGTTGGCAGTATCTGCAAATTGCTTACTCCTATGATATCAGAAAGAAAATAAATGAATGAGTATATCTAGTCGTTTCAACAACCAACCAAATAAACGACATTATACACTTACCGTGCCTTGACAAATCGTCTAGACTGTTGTCCCAATTGCATCCTAACGACTCTACTTAAATCAACTTCCTTCACTGGTCCATTCTCATCCGGACCTTGCTTCAATAACCCCAGTATGGCTGTATGTTTATGTGTAGTAATGTATATGGCACGATTATTGGGTGCTATCCCTAACCTTCGGGATTGTTGCTTTCCATTCTAAAAGAATGAGAGAGGAATTCATGTGAGACTTTCTTTGAGGGAAAACACAAATCCATTCTAAAAAGAACACATTTCACAAACACTTCCGTCAAACAAACAATGCAGTACCTCAGACAACTCACCTTTGAAACTTTAATAACATCCATACCACCCTGAGCTGCATTAACATCCACTGTATCCATACGTAAACTATGTGGCAATACATAATTCTCCAGTGTATTACCCGAATGTACCTCACCACTAGGTTCCTTATTCATTGCTGGGGGTTGTTTACTACTACTAGGACTTCGCATTAGCCCCATACGGGGTGGTGTTTTACTTCCAATGGATTTAGTAATGCTGTTGAGTAATTTAGATTTACTATTGGACTTGGGTGTTTTGGGTGTCTGCGGTACCGATGTAGATGGCTGAAGTATATCATCCATGGGTATATTATCATTAATATTATTAACCGGAGAAGATCGATCACTTCCGCCTGGTAACATAGTATTGTAACTTGAAGTTTAACTCTTAATTATTGTTGCAATGGACGACAATTGAAAATTGTTAATTGTATATCTCTTAAGCTCGTATATACAATCAAACAATTTGCCGCACAACAATACAATAATATTGAATTAATAATGTATAACTCCTTCTTATCTCTTTTAAAGTTCTCTGCTGCTAAGTATTGCAACTCCCATCGTATCATAACAATGACAAACACAAATAATAAATCTGCTTTTCTCCTTTGCGGTATCCTTTTTCTTTTGCATTATCATTAGTCGAAATGGAGGCAGTCTTCATCGTTCTATTACTATCACCTGTAGTCGGCAGTCCTCAATAGACATCTCATTATACTAATGCTATGCTGTAGTGTTCTTTCGAGTGTACTATTTAGATGGTCTTGGCCCTATGAAACGGTATCTTTCTCTTCGAAAGGAGTTTCTTTCTTTTAATGTGAAAACTCACATTACTAAAGGAGAGAGCAGGAAGAACGATATTATACCATTATCAGGGAGGCAAGGCAATAGCACAGAGGTAGGCGTCGTATTGTGTAACCAGTTCTTTGATTGTCTTTTAATCGGTAGTGCTTCAGATTAGGTGATTAAGTGTCTGCTTTTCAAGCAAACAACAAATAGGGCTGATTAGTGATTGTGATCTATTAAAAAGGTTTACTCTATATCGGAGATATATCTATATTATTATATTATACAACAAACATAAACAGTATACTAATAATGGGAGCATCAGCATCAAAAATAAAATTCAAAGAGTCATTAACATCACTAACAGTAAAAGATATATCACCAACCGATACAGAATTTTGGGATGAATTATGGAAAATACCATCATCATCTGAGGAAGTATTTGAATTACTAACACCATCCAATGCACGATTATTACGTGACGACAAATTTGATAATTTAGCTACATTATTCACACAGGCTACTGCACAATTATGTCAAATTGTAGAAACGCCGTATACTATATACTTTGATCAGGCATTGAATTGTGTACGAGTATTAACTAGAATTGTACCATTTTTATTAGAAAAGGGCGGTGATGATGAATTAGGTGAGAAGGTTGATCCTAATGTTGAGATGTTATGTTGGGGTGGAAGTGCTGTGGAAGATAGAGAAATAGATCTTGATGAGAATGAAAATGATAAAGAAGAAGAAGCTCCTACCTCAACTGATGAAGATGCCGACAAAGCTACTTCAATAGAAGGAATCGAGGATAACAAAAGCGATAATGAACAGGAACAAGAGCCTCAAATACCGTCGGATATCATAGAGAATAATAAAGAAAAAGATGTAAGTAAAAGAGAAGATGATATATCATCCGATATTAACGCTGGATATGAATTGTATGAGAGTGGCAGCGAAAAGGATGAAAGTATCACTACTATCACTGATACTAACCAAGTTGAGGTAGAGGAAGAAGAAGTAGAAGGTGGAGATATGGAAGATGACAATGAGCCATTAGCCTTGTTAGTTGTTCATGCAGCTATGCACATGCTCTTCTTACCTCAATTTACATGTGAATTCTATGAAGAAGATGATACATATGATGATCAATCTGATGATGAACAATCTGATGAGGAAGATAGAATAGAGAGTGATGGAAAAGTTGATTTGGGATTAATAAACAAACCTCGACGTATCAGAAAGGGAATAAGATTGATACCTCGTCCAGTGGGCATCGTTTGGGCACCAGGAGTTGGATTCACGGTCGATGGTATTTGTCATGTTGGTAGACGTGTAGCCACTGCAATCAATGGACAGAAGAAGAGTAAAAAATCAGCTGTCGTCCAACCAGCAATGAAGCTCAATCCAGAGGCAGCATATACACGCAAATATGATAAGAATCGTATTGAGGTGCTTCGTTTACTTCTAGCAACATGTTCAGATCCACTATTTACATCGGCTGATGAATACGATCCTCTGGCATCTCGTTGGATGGCAGTAGCGGTCGCGGCGGATTCACCAAATGCACCTTGTCTATTTTACTCTTTACTAAACACAGTCATATCATATGATCCGAGAAATGCGTCCTTTGGAGGAATGGCTAGTCAGTTTACTGACACACATATGCAGCTTGTTGAATTGAGTGCACAGGTAATGTGTGTTTTATTAGATTGTGGTTCATCTGGAGATCCTGTACCATTTGAGAATAAGAGAGGCGAGCCAGTTGTGAAATCATCAGAGGCAGATAAGGTCGGCTTTAACATCTTTAGGACTCTGCTTGCGCGGATTGATAGTGGAAAGGATTTGAATACATTATATAGAGGGTTTGTCAGATTACTCAGGAATATGTTTGAGAGCAAGAGCAAACTATTGCCCACTTCTCAAGCTAGATTGGAATGTCATCAAGAGCTATTGATCTTACTTTGGAAGACTTTGTGAGTATAATATGTGTGTGTTTGTGCATATAAGAGAAGACACTACCCTCTAAACATCAACCATCTATCCCACATTCACAGAGAAGAGAATCCATTATTCTTAGACTTTATACTCACAAGATGTGATGTTTGTGAACTTGTTGTTCCAATATGTTACTTGATGTATGTTTCGAGAAAAGATGCCTCACAAGTAGGGTTGATACACATATGTACCTTCATTTTATTGAAACTATCTGGTGAAAGAAGCTTTGGTATTAGTTTGAATCGACCGTTTAAGACCAAACTACCATGTGATTTGCCACTCTTCTCGGGTAGTCATGCTGATTTGGTTAGCATTACATTGCACAAGATTATGGTGAATGGATCGCAGAGGCTAGTGCCTCTATATTCTTGTTTCCTCACAGTTGTATGCAACTTTAGCCCCTATTGGAGATCAATGAGTTTGGTTGCTTCGGTGAAGTTAGTGAATCTGTTTGAGCTATTCTCCTCGCCAAAGTTTTTGTATTCAAGTGAAAGAGCATACCAGAACTTGAAGCTTTTGATTGAAGTATTCAATAATATCATTCAGTATCAGTACAATGGTAATCAGCACCTAGTTTATGCCATTGTGAGACGGAAAGATTCGTTTGAGACCTTGGTCAATTTGACATTATCCATTGCAATCAATCAATGCAACACGGCGTTTCCTGACTCGACCATGAAGAATACGGAGACGGAAGATCGAGCTGCCGAGGTAGCTGCAATATCAATGCAAGATGTAGACGAGACAGGCGTACCAGTTACTGAAACAGCAACAACGACAGATAAGGACTCTTTGAAGAAATCCATAGGGAGGTTTGTTCCGACAGAAGAATGGATGGTAGAACTCAAATCTACTCTCCCACTAGAAACTGTCAGTCGTCTTCTACAACATCTTGTTCCTGTAGTAGATGATATGTGTCAGCGTAAGAATGGAGTTGTAGACGAGAAAGAGATCTTAGAGGTGTTTAAAGATATCACAATGGTCGGTTTACTACCTGTTCCTCATGCAATTGTTATTCGAAAGTATCAACCAAATCAATATACTTCAATTTGGTTCACAGCATTCATGTGGGGTGTAATATTCTTGAGAAGTCAGAAACCACCAATCTTCGACGGCGAGTGTATTGAGTTGTTTAACGTGTCTAATGATGAATAAGTTAGATACCTCAATAACATCCTCTGATTTTATACTGCTCTGTTACTTTACAACATATCATACAATATTTACATTACTACTTTTCATCATCATCAATATCATCTGGCTGATCATCACTTGGTGTGTAGAAATAGCTAAGCGCCGACATAAACAGACCACTCGTTGTGGTACCTGAATCATCATCAGGGGTACCTTTATCTTGCCCAGATTTGATACTTGGCGTTAATGATACATGGCCTTGCCATATACCTGAGGATATTGATATTGTAATGTCATCATCAATACAAGGGTCGTCCTCACAAAGTACCTCCTCTTCTTCTTTGGATTCACCAGTTGAGCTTTCATCCCAACTTGCCATTTTATCCTTTCTCAGCTGTTCTTTTATCCTTGCTCGCCTCTCCTCTTCCCTTATCCGGAGACCTTTCTTCACCATGTCATATTCGTCCTGCTTCTCTTGTATTCTTCCTAATATCATGTGTCTCCAATCCCTTACAAACCAAATGAGTGTACCCACTACAGCAAATAGTGTACTCCATGTTGTGAAATATAGATTGCCGAGTAGTGATGCTGCGCCACCTGGCATCGTCGTGATACATACAGTTATGATCCACAGAAAAGCAATTATATGAATGAATATACCTTCAACAAAGAATCTATAGAACCGGTGTTAGATTTGATCAAGTTGTATTGAGGCAGATAAGATGCAAACATCACGACTTACTCAACATCACTTTTCACGTTATCCACATTGTTTACATTCTCTCGAAAGATCTCCGCTAATACCCAAGCAAAGGATGAAACAAAAGTAAGACATGTGACAAAGAATAGAAGAGTCCACTCTGCTTGTTTCACATCACTGTACAGTTTGAGCACATATGGTGCATATTGCGCTCCCTCTTCCCAGTTTCTGAATGTGTCCAACACGAAGAGAAAGTCAGCAAAACTCCATATGAATGTGATAATCCACATGGGACATCTGTTCGGCCAACTTTTGACAAATCTTTCAAACGACGCACGACCTGTACATGTACACCATCTTTCCAAGGTCCACATTGATGCCCAGAGGCATAACCAACTTGAAAAGTATAGATTATACTGCTCTTTGCCTTCACCGCCCGGTCCACGAATCGTTGTATTGAACCATACTGATATACACCAGAAGAATGTAAAGAAGAGTAATATCCACAACTCAACTTTCCCATGAGGCCCGAACGCCTTTGGCCAAACAGTCTTTCTCATTGGAGTACAGAAATCAAAGTGACATAGCAGTATAAAAACTGTGATAATACTGTAAATACAGATGTGAGTATTATATATGAGATGAATATTATTGCAAAAGGATGCATATCAAAAGATAAATCTTCATAATCAATAATACAACTAACTACTCACATTGTTATCATACTGCAAGCCATGGCATACCTCAACCTAGAAATATTGGTATAATCTCGTTCTACCAGGTTACCCATATCATCTAAAGTGATACATAAATTTGTAACAATGCTCTCCGCTAAGCTTTTATTTTCATTATGTAAATCTGCCGCAGCGAGGTAGTTGTATAATGCAGATACGAATAGTGTTGTATATCCTTTTAATCTGGTAGAATGATATAGTGGTTCTGATGGTTTGTTATCCACATCATCTTCGTTGTCTTCTTCATTTGCATCAGTATTATCATTATTATTACCATCTGATGCATTGTCTACTTCATCATTTTGTTGAAAAGATACAGAATGTTGCTGCTCAACATCATTAGTAGCAGTATCATCAATACCAGCTTGCTCTGCCATCGTATCACTCATAATATAATCAGAGTATCTTTAGATATTATTTCTATCCCCGGATATTGTACTACTCGTAGATAGCACAAGATGTTGTTGCACAACTGGCGTATCTTTATATATTATTCCTATCTCCGGATATTGTACTACTCGACTTACTATTGAAGAATATACACAAGATGTTGGCGCAAGATGGCATCAATTTTATATCTCGAGTTTTAACGTGTAGAACGTAAAATCAAGACCTCAGATCAACACCAAACTAAAGAACGTGAACAACTGATGTAATGAGTGTAACTAATGTATACCAATGTTGATATTGAGGTCGATATAAGTTCACTACTTAGGTATTGTATCTAGTAAGTATCGTATTTCATATCAGGAAAGATTTTTAAAGATACCATAAACCATCCCTTTATGGAGTTTTAATGCATGAAAATTACAAACTTCCTCTTTCTTGTGAATATTGAATGAAGATGAATATAATTTAAAAAGTTCTACAGTAGTATTGCAACCGATTTAGACCAAGGGAATATCCGGAAGAAGACAGCTGAGGGTATTAAGTGTATTCGATAAGATTATTTGCAAGAGAACAGATTCAAGTTTGAATAATATTATACAATATTCAGTGGGTACTATCTGATTAACAATCGTATGTTACAAACCTATTATTATTATAATTTGTAAGAGAAGAGATATCAAGTTTGCAATAAAATGATGCAACAAAGTAACGATTTAGAATTTAACACTTCTGTGGAAAATAATATACAACAGAATGTACCAATACCACCGCAAACTAATAGTGTTTTATCAGGTATGATTGCAAGTGCTGAATCGTCATCATCGTCACCTATAGACCCATCACAATCATCATCTTACACACCCGGCGCATCTACTATACCATCAGCACTAAATTTCTCAAAAAGTAGTCATCCAACTGCATGTTTATTTCATATACTATTCAAGGGTTTAGCAGTAACAATCTACATCATGGGTAGTAGATTTGGTATGGAAGATATAATGGTAACTGTCATTTGTATATTACTCTTAGCAGCTGACTTTTGGGTGGTAAAAAACATTACAGGCAGATTATTAGTTGGATTGAGATGGTGGAATAAGGTTGATCCAGTTACAGGTGCTACAAGTTGGATATTTGAAAGTGCTGCACCAGATGGAGGAAAGGTATCAAATGCTTTTGACAGTAATTTTTTTTGGGGTGTACTTTACTTGTCACCCTTGCTCTGGGGATTCTTCTCAATTTCGGCTGTTTTGTTCCTTCGATTTAACTGCTTTGTAACCCTGGCAACGGCAATGGTATTGGCATGCAGTAATGTTTATGGATACTACAAGTGCAGTGCAGATCAAAGAGCTAAGGTAAATGAATGGATGAATTATGGGGCGCAGTCTGGAATGGCCGCAATGATGAGAAATCCTGGTTTATTTGGAAGGCTAGGGAGTGTGTTTGGCAGTACAGCTGGGAGACAGCAAGTTCCACAACAAGAACCAAACACTATGCAAGGCACTTTTGCGTAGTACTGAACAATTAATAGAGAGTTTATGTTTCATATAACTCACAAACATTAACAAATCAAATCTACCTATCTGTATTTCTTCTTCTTCTTTGCTTGCCCGCTTCCTCGTTGATTATGATATCCACCACCATTGCCACCACTTCCTCCAGCATAGAAGCCTCGCTTCATTTCATTCCTCATTCGACTCTCGCCATCGCCATCTCCATCATTATCTCTGCCACCCTTTTTACGAGACTTGCGATTACCATCACGTGTTGAAATCTGTTCCTTTAACTCGCGTGTTGCTAATCGTTGTGCCTCATTAACACGTTCAAGAAGTAATAAAACTTCTTCCTCTGCCAACTTATACTCTGGTAAGCGCTGTCCAAGTAGATGTTCTAACCTTTGATATACCTCAACATCATATTGCGTAACCATTGCAACAGCTTTACCACTTCGACCTGCTCGAGCTGTTCTTCCAACTCGATGGATGTAATCTTTACCATGACCAGGTAGATCAAAGTTAATTACCAAATCAACACTGGGGATATCTAATCCTCTAGATGCAACATCGGTACATATTAATATATCTCTACCACCCGCTTTAAATTTGGTTAATGCACCCAGCCGTTTCGGCTGAGACATTTGTCCATGTAAACAAATCGCCGGGAAGCCAAGATTTCGTAACATTAATGCAAGCCGTTGAACATTATTACATGTAGCACCAAATACCAATATACTCTGTCCAGCATGTTCATTAATTAAATATGTTAAGTAACAATCTTTATACTTGGCAGGTATAAATAGATAACTTTGTAATAATTTCTTGGGTGTTTGAAACTTTGTTGATACCTCAATCCTTACTGGATTTTGTAACGATGCACGTTGTAACTTTTCAACTTTAGATGTCATGGTTGCACTAAATAACATTGTACGACGTCCCTTCTCACAGTCGGGTATGACTTCTAATATTTCATTAATTTCTTTTTCAAAGTCCATTGATAACATCCTTGAAGATGCGCGTTACAACGATTCATGACGACGAAAGAGAAGAGATAGTAACATATGTTAGTACATATGACTTCCAAGAGCAATCAAATAAAGGCAGATAAAGGTCAAATGAGTAGCTAGATCACCTAGACTCATATCAAACATCACATATGTGCGTGGTAAAACAATACTAACGCGGACTTTCCTATCGGCTTCATCTAATACCAAGTATTTGAGTTGACGCAAGTTGAACCCTTTAGTGTTTTGCAAATGATCTAAGAGACGACCTGGAGTTGCCACAACTACATGTGGTGAACGTGCTAATGCAATTGCTTGGGAGGACATATCAACCCCTCCAACAATACATACAGAATTAGCACCCATCCCTCGTCCTAATGCTACCATTACCTCGTGTATTTGAAACGCCAACTCTCTTGTAGGTGCCAATACAACTGCAAATACACTCTTTTGTGGTTTTTCCAATAGATAATTCAATATAGGTATAGAGAATGCTCCCGTCTTACCTGATCCGGTTTCGGCTAAACCGATTACATCACGTCCAAGGAGTGCTGGAGGTATAGATTGTGACTGTATCCGTGTTGCAAATTCCCATTTAAGTGATGCAATTGATGATAGTAGAGTTGGTTGCAGTGATAGGGAAGAGAATTTTGTCGTCGTAATTATACCATCACCTTCTTCCTCTTCCTCTTTATTGTTGTTAGTATCATTTACTTCATCAGATTGTTGTTGCTGCTCTTCTGCAATACTTTCATGCTCGGTATCATTTACCGTAGACTTTGACTTGCGCTTCTTCTTCTTCGACTCTTTCTTACTACTACTAGACTTCGGCATGATGTTTATTAATGATATTGCAATATGGTATGGTAGCGTTGTATGATAAATTGTTTATGTGTTTGTTCTTTGAAAATAATAATTGAATGGATAGGAGAGAGGGGGTATCCTAAAGGATACCCATACATTGTGGGCTGTAGGCCAGCCTCAATGCTAGAGGCTAAGTGATCATTCATCATGCATTGCAGGTAGTTGTTCAAAGAGTGAAGCGCTAAATCATGTATTAGTTCATAAGTTTATATAAATATTAAATGCTTAGGTATCTTTTACTACTTGTTCTTGTCATGATACTTTGGACTCTCACATTGAAACGAAAGATCATTATCAATGATTGCAGAGCAAGCACTTGTAACCCCGTTTGAATAGAAAAGCCATCTTAGATAAGTTGTCACAATCATGATTGATGAGTAGATTGGAATGATAAGATTGTCCAAAGACAAATTTGTCAATACATTCCAAGTAAACCAACATGTCAAACAAGCTCGAACAATCGTTATCACTTTCGGCTCCTTGTATCTAAGCTTTGCATTGTTCAATATATCAATAGATCTGTTTCCAGTATCTGCGCGTGATGACATGGTCTCATATGTTCGAATAGCCATCAACGTTGCAGTGATAGGAAGTAACAGGGTTAGGACACAACCGAGCATTTCATTAAGATGTCCTCGAATCATGCCGATATTACTACCCACAGCCAAAAAGTTGTCATATGATTCCAAGTCCCTCTGCCCATACTTTGTTGTCAAAGAAAAGGCATATAGTACCTTGCCAAATGTTGCCTTCAATAAGGATAGTAACAAAACAAGCAGTTCACTTCTGTATTGCTCTGTTATCACACTCGACGGTTTGCATGCAGTAATTGCCAGTTTTAGAATGTTGAATAGTACTAATCTAATGAAGCCGTATGAAATCATTGCTGTCATATTCCATGCTGTATCATTATTTCCAAGTATAATTGTATTGATGATGTAACATATAACCATTGTCAATGGCAATGCAGCCAATTCAAGTATGAGCAGCAGTCGACTACACAATTGCACAAAAGTCTTTCGAAATGAGAGCTGAGTTGATGAAGTCTTTGTAGTACCCTTTTGTTTTGTGAAGCACATGCGACATGTTGAAGCCACAATTGTACAGATGCCATACACTATCAGTAGATGAATCAATGTTGCAAGCTGTGCAAGTATGTAAACTGTTCCGAGGAGTATATTGCATTCATACCCATTACAGACTTGTATCAATTGACGTATCAATGTCATGATGACCAACATAGCAGGTATAACGAGAAGACTCGTTGCCATGCTAATAAGCTTTTCTGATATTGTATCAGTTGACTCTTTACAAAGATATTGTATGAGCGGCACCATTACAAATGTATGCAGTAGAGCCGCAACAATACACAATTTCAGTAATGAATTGAGATTATATGGGGCCGAGAGTTGAATTGATACTGTCCGGGCATATCCCTTTATTCGTAGTAGGTGAGCATGCTGTTTAGTGACGAGATCTTGATACCTGTTGTTGACTACTTGATCCGAGTTAAAGACATCTTCTTCATACATGACTTTGTGAGCAATCTTCAAGCGTTCTGTCGAATCCAAACCATGATCGGTTGCAACAACCAAAGAGAAGATTACTTCACGAACAACTGTAAGCAAGTCGTAACACCAAACGATAGCCCGATGATCCATTCCAAATTTATCTCCTGCTACCAGATTGTCTTTGTTTTGTTTGATATGAGTGGCAAGAAACGTATTACTGCTTCCAACTCCGTCATGTTGATTGGTAGAATCAGATGGAGCTTGGCATACTTCTGGTGGTATCATTTCATCTCTCAAGTCTCCCGATATTGATATCATTGTAACATCACTACTCACTTTATCATTATTATCATCATCAAAATCATTAATATGTTTTACAATATCATGCACACCAGTATCTACTGCATATGGAATTGAACCAAGTGGTGAAGCGAGAGTAATAACATTCCGTATCCATCCGTTCTCTATTAAATGTGGATGCATCTTTAATGCAATTCGTACAACCCATGCTCCTATAGAATGAGCCACAATCGTTATACCACCACTGTTGTTAGTATTGTCTTTAGAAATTTGACATCCTGTAACAATAGTTTCAATAGCTCGTGTAAAATACTCAGCCTGATGTAATAATATCGAAGCATGTAATGCACCACCTTGTTCATTAAAGTCAAGTGTATACACATCCATTACAAACTCGTCTAATGTCTTCTGGTCTCTTATTTTGGATGTGGACGATGATGATGTAAACCACCATTTCATAAACTCATCTAAAGTAGTAGAATGAGCAGTTGTATTATATACATCATGACCATTATGCATACCTCTACCTGATAATAATGAATTATAACTCTCTCTATCTGATATACTTTTCTTATATGGACCAACCCATCGTGTACCATGTGCACCTATTGATCGTGCCTGTGAGAATGATCCCCAATGTCCTGGAACGTATAATACTGGATGTCCTCTGTGTGGATGTGGTACCTTTTTCCATTTATTGTTTGTGTTGGAATTACTATTTTCAATCATATCATGTGGTAAAAGGCACCAATTATCAGTAAAGTCTAATAATCTACCAGTTTCATCATTACTATTACTACTTCTTCTCTTATTATTTGGATTGTGTGATGCAGATTCATAATTCTCAACCAATGAACCAGAGATTGGATAGAAATGTTCATGTCTAGGATCACGTTTATCTGTAAACTTGAGCAATCGATATCGTTCTTCTACTTGTTCTTGTGGTTGTTTATCATCAGTATTGGATATTCTTGTAGATGATGATGGTAGCACACGCAATGGTAAGAATTGAAAGTGTGAGTATGTCATACGGCATTCCTGACCATTGTAAAATGTAGGGCCTTCATGAACTAATCCCCAGATGAGTAGGATGATACTGATGATACACGATACTGCTGCAATAAGGATACCGATGATAGTAGTAGCCGAGAATCTATTTGCAGTAGATTTAGCCATGGTATGTGATTGTTCGCTGTTATAGATGTCTTTATGCCGCCACACCATTAATACCGCCGGCCTATCGGTTTAATATCGTACAACAAACAAAGAAAGTAAAACTCTTTATGTCGGCAAGAAACGAGCGTATCTTTTTTTGCACTGCTGCAACAACAACAACAACAATACCTCATTCCTTGTTGTACTTCCTCTCAACTTCATATTGTCATATTGCAAAACATATCGACATATCAAAACCATGATAAATTCCTCGATGATAATATTATCCTTCGTGCTGGTGGTCACATGCTCCGCTTTTACACCTTCTACCAACAATGTACAAAGAATAGCGACTAACCTCAATGTAGTCAAATTCGATAAAGAAACACAGAAATGGTTTACAGATGATCCAGAGGAGATGGAAGGGTCGTCGTATGTAAGTTTTGCCATGCGGTATGCATATCAGTGTTCAAACCGACTTTTACTTTTTTGTTCATATCATATGTCTCTATTTTTCATATGTCTCACATACATATCATTAATTGCAACAATAAACTACAGGGACCTATTGGAAGTTTGTACAGAGCTGGACCGAAACCATTCTTCACTAGATTATTCAATCCTGAAACATATGATCAGGCAGTATTAAAGTATATGGCACAAGATGGTTCTTGTGATAGGAAGGAGGCACAAGGATAATATTATCATCGAG
>Ga0214477_100425_pt1 | contig 29460 bp, 21 predicted proteins | sample M1_20Mar14CPVII9_FD_165058 | JGI IMG/M metagenome (GOLD analysis project Ga0214477, IMG submission 165058) | Marine eukaryotic communities from Monterey Bay, California, United States - M1_20Mar14CPVII9sort6BwellC16 | ecosystem: Environmental > Aquatic > Marine > Unclassified | place: USA... | reverse complement strand
TATCACTACTATCCATCTCATCATCAGCAACATAATACTCTCCCCAATCAAGGCTAATCCCTGTACCCTCATATCGCTCTGGATCATTAAATGATACCATCTTAGTTTCCCCAACTCTAATCTCTTCTCTTTCTACTTCTGAAAGATTTGATAAGGGTCTGTATACTGGCCAGCCGGCCGGAGGACTGGGTCCATTTGCCGTATATCCATTCCAATACCAAGAAGGATTATCCTCATTTTGATCAGCATAATTAGAAAGTTGCCTAAGACGTTCGTGATTGACACCATCTCCGTCCCTGTTGTTATCATTGTTATTATCATTATTGTTGATATTTGAATCTGCCATGTGAACATCATCGTTATCATTGTTTGAGTCTGCCATGTTTGCACCATCGTTATCATATAATATATCCATTGTGCGTATGCCTGTATTTGATTAACTATGGTATGTTTGTATGATGGATAGATAAAATGCTCACGTCTTATGCACTAAATCTTTATAATACTCTTTGTAAACGATTAACTTGGTATGTAAAATGTTAACCAATAAATTATTAATCTAACACCATTATTTCTCTGGTTGCCGTCGTTGTTCTTGGCTTTATGTTGTGTGTTAGACATATGATGTGCACCAACTTATGCAAATTTTCTAATAAGGTATGTGTGTTTATATTTGATTTCTAACGATAAGAATCTAACTAAGGACACAAATAAACAATAATATATGTATACCGGAGGTGCCTTTACTTTGTATTCTTCTTCTTTTACCTATGGCATTGGCAGCTATTGCTCTTGCGTATGAGAAGTAGTGTAGTGAAATTATGGAGTCGGGAGTTTATTCCCACGAACGGTCGACTCATAATAATATGTGGTTGCTAGACTATTCATAATAGTACTTGGTTGTCATATGTCGATTGTATTCATATTTAGCTTAGAAAGTTAGAATGTGTGGATTCTATGTATATATATGTAGAATTGACATTTTTTCAATTGGTGGTGCATTATGACGTTTATCACTAGCTGAGGTTCAAGTTTTGGCATCTTTATCTAATCACTCGCCTTAGCAAAGATATTGGGAATCAATGTCAGCGGACTGCTATTGAAAAGCAGGGTGGGACAGCGGATGAAGGGGTATTGAGTCATTGGCTCAATATGGCAAAAAATTCACATCTTGTGCACTTATCTACTCTCATTTTGTTCTTCCTAAGCATCGGCAGACGATGATTAATAGACATAAGTTAATTTCTCTTTGTATGGTATGTTACTTTATAAACTAATCTATCATCGCAGATATTGTAGAATTGTATCCTTAACTGGTCCAGGTACTTCGACACGGCACGCTCCTCTGTCGGCACTGTCTCCTTCTGCCTGGTTGATCTTTGACTTCCACATGGCCAATTCAAATATTGTCGTGGCTTCTTTGATTTCATAGTAGGTTATCACTTGAACAATCTTATCCAGCTTTTCTTTATCTACCGCAACTACAGCTGCCGCCCCTCCAAATGAGCTTACTATGCGTGGGATAATAAGCTCTCCTCCTCTCCACTCTACTGCATGAATATCATCCATCTTTGCCTCTATATCTCTGTGTCCAACCTGAATAATATCTTTCAAACGATTAAAAAGGCCAGGGAACTTAAATCTCTCCAATGATGTGCAGTTGTAAAATGATTTATCGTCAATCTGCGTTTCCTCATTATGTATGACTACCTCCCGTAAACTACCGCAACGGCCAAATGCCCATATTTCAATGTCATCAACTGTTGAAGGAACGGTAATAGAAGTTAATGATGTACAACCTCCGAATGTACCTGTTTTGATCCTCTTTATCCCATCACTCAATACAACATCGCGTAAATTTGTACATTCATTAAGTGCATCTATACCAAAATCATCAACGGTAGATGGGATCGTAATACTTTGTATTGAATGGCAGCAAAGAAATGCTTTATTTCCTATCTTCTTTAATCCATCACTAAGCACTATCTTTCTTAAGCTACGGCAACTATTGAATGCATTATTGCCAATCTCCAAAACAGAAGAAGGTATTGTAATACTTTGAAGTGATTTACATTCACGAAATGCCCCGCCCTCTATATACGTCAACAAGCCCTCATTAAACACTAACTCCTTCAGTCCAGTACAACTTCCAAATGCATTATAGCCAATCTTGGTAACAGTAGAGGGTATATTAATCTTTTGCAATGCTATACAATTCATAAATGCATTCGAACCAATCACCGTCAATCCCTCATTAAGTACGACTTCCTTCAAACGTGTTCGACGGTAAAAGGCATAATCTTCAACCTCAGTAAGATTAGAATAAATCCGTACATGTGTTGCATTGTTAGGAACATGATGATCACTCCCCGTGAACTCGTATTCAATTACCGATGGCGTTTCTTCTCTGTCATTATTGTTCGCTGCAGTTCGCTGATGATACGCTAGTTTTGGCCTCTCACTCATATTGTATGGCAACTATCCTTTCTCGAACTATATCTATTTATATATTTGATATATGCGAGAGATTGATGACCTTAATGTCCTCACCTTAGCAAGCAAATGCTATGATAGTAGATGATTGATGATATTATGAATTTGCACACAAGTTTTTCTTTCTATATGTTTGCCAAGCACCGGCGCCCTATCTCTTTGCCTCACACTACCAAATGCGAATGCTAATAATGATGCTAATGCAGAATAAATACTAATCTTCTTTCTTTTTATATATCAAACAACTTCTATTATGTGATGGACAACAAACATCGCATGCTCAATCAAGGCAGACTCTCATAAAAAGATACCGGCATCGGTGCACCTAAAATCCATCACCTTGATACATTAGACACAGAGATATGTAGTATATGAGAAGTGTTTGAGTGTCACTAAAAGACAAGATAGGATAAGATCATATGTGTATATGTTAGTTAAGTTTAATAGTAATATGTACAAACTAACGATCTGTCTGTGGCCACTACTTCTTCTCTGCATCGTCAGGGAGTGATAGATTCTGGGAATGTCTCGTCTTTATTATTTGGTCGGCGTTATTACTGTGGGAGATGATGGGCAGCCCTCGAATACATTGTCCCCCATCGTCTTAATCTTCTTGTGGTTAAGCGTGACCTCCTTCAGCTCAGTACATCCTTTAAATGCCATCGAACCAATAGAGTTAACCGTGTTAGGAATCACAATCCTCTTTAATGATTTGTTTTCATAAAATGCTCTTTGGTTGATCTTTTGTAAACCTTCCTTCAATTCTATCTCTGTCAACTTTTTACATCGATCAAATGCTCTATTACCAATCTCAGTCAAAGTGGATGGTAGAGTGATACTCTCCAATGATTTGCAGTCGCTGAATGTATTAGGCTCAATCTTCTTTAGTCCATTCTGAATAAGATAAGCAGTGAGTGCTGTTTTCTTCATCTTGTTACTATCACTAAATACTACCGTCCTCAAACTATTGCAACTCTCAAAAGCACTACGGCCAATCTCGGATACAGTAGAAGGAATTGCAATACTTTGCAATGATGCACAGTCCCAAAATACCGCAGGCCCAATCTTTCTTAGGCCTTTGTTTAATACAATCTCACTCAAACTAGTGCAACGATTAAATGCAGACTGACTAATCTCGGTTACAGTTGAAGGTAATGTGATACTTTCTAATGATTTGCATGCATAAAATGCACTACTCCCAATCTTTTGCAATCCTTCATTGAGCACAACTTTCCTCAACTCTCTACAACTATCAAATGCATTATTATCAACCTTAACAACACTCGGATGAAACCGTACACTAACTACATCCTTTGGGACTGTCTGGCCATTTCCCGTATACTCAAATACATCATCTGATGCCTCAATTTTACGCTTCTTTCCTCCCGTACTACTACTCATTATATAGTGCTGATACCCCGATACTATATTAATTTGATCTCGATAAAAGTAATTGATGTATATTAAACAACACTTTCTATTGAATATTGTTTGTTAGGTGCACCTTCCTAAAAAAGTGCACAAGATATGTTCGTAAATTTACGCCGATGATATGTTGATCAAAGAGGAGAACTATACAGCTTACCCTACAACACCTAAATAATGTATATATACCTCCTGCAAAGAGATCCTTATGCAGCTGTGGTGTATAAGTTATAAGTTTGGCTTCCAGTTCGGCCAATGACACAGATATGTTTTTTTTTCCTTGATGCAAATAAGATAGATGATGCTGCCGCCGACGCCCGTCAATCTACACTGCACAAATGATATACTTTATGATGTTACTACTGTATTTTTATGATGGTACAACTGTATAATCAATACTACTGCCGTATATGTACTGAACTAATAGACCCCATCAACTACTGATGCCGTGCCGTGTTATGTAATTATGTGTTCAATAGTTTTCACGTTAATGACTTTGAAACCTCTATAAAGGTTAGACATATAAGACACAACTAACTAAGGACAAAGGAGGAAGAAAGGCAAAGAAGAGATCTTTTACTCTTTTACTAATTATACCATGGTACCAATGCTGCGGCTCTACTTGTTATTTTACCCCCGAAACGATATATCTACTATTCTAGAACGGCATAGTCAATATCATCAGCCATATCCTCGTCAGAATCATTCTCATCACTATCCTCGTCATCTTCTTCATTATTCGCATTAGGAGGGAAATGATTGTAATGTGCCACAATCTCATCCCCTCCATGGTGATACTCAGCTAAATAAGAATCCTCATCGTAATCATCCATATCAAGCTCGGAATCCTCAACCGAGCTACATTCAGACCAAGTTGAGTCGATACTGTAATATGCTCTTTCCTTTTCGGCTTTCTCTTCAATGTCACTGCATGATTCCTCAGAGTCTTCTTCATCGTCTTCTTCATCATCATCACTTGAACTAATACTTTGATAGTAATATGATCGTTCAATGTCCTCCTCTTCGTCCTTTGTGAAGCCTGAACTTGCTACCCATACATCTCCGTACACCTTGTATGGAGTGATGCCTCTCTGTTCTGCCGCGGTTCTGATTTGTCCAGGAACGATTGTATAAACTACCTCTTTCTCGTTCTGAAAGGAAGGCGGAGGGGTCTTGAACATATCAACCGAAACAGTTGGTACATCATAAGCAAGATCATCTTCTTCATCAAGAAGCTGAGTTGTCTTTGCCTTTTCCACAGATGATTCGTATGCACTAACTAGCAATGCTCCAAGTGCATGAAGTAACTCGGCCTCTGCTAGAATGAATGCTTCATTTGACATTTCCGGTATACAGGCTTGATATGCTAACCTCCGAATGATTCTTCTGCCAGCTTCAGGTGGTAGAACCTCATGGCAATTATCACCAGGCCACTTCCAATTGATCCCACTTGACGACGAAGAGGAGCTATCGAGTAGTGAATCAGTCAACCCACGAGATGAAAAAGAAGATGGAAAGGAGAAGGCATCTCTTTGTTTTCTAAAAGCCAGTGCCATATCATCCCTCTGCACAGCCTTACTAACATCTTCTACTGCACCTAAAACTTTATGAACAGCCAGATATATCGCTCCTTCTAATCTATCAATCATGTAACCTTGCAACAGTTCGCATATATAACCAATGGTATCCCCTCGTAATCTAAAATGAGCCTCAGGACCAAGATGATTCATCCTTGATAATATGTCAGCTGATAGAGTACGGAAGGTATCAGCGACACATCCACCCTCATCTCTAAGCACATCTAGAATGGCATTTGCAGTACCATTTTTATAATATCTTATATTGCGCAATCCCTCACATATAAACGCTCTTTTACGTGGTGTAGGTCCAAACGAATAATGATGATGAATAGGGTGACGTGTCCAAAACTTCTCATTCGTAGTCAATCTACGGATACGCTTGCATACTCTTTCCAATACACAGACTTCGGAAGCCATTTCTGTGGAATAATGAAAAATCTTCTCCAGTATGATATCCGGCATACCCATCAAAGTTGGATTAGAAGCATCCACATTACTATCCAATTGATCATAATTCATTTCAGATTGTTCTCGTGGTATACCAACAAGGACAAGAGAGAGAGCTTGTTCCTCCTCACTATCCAATTCCTCGTCACCTATTTCTTCTGCCTCTTCACATGAAGATAAACTACTTTGTTCATCATTACTACTCATCTCATCATCAGCAACATAATACTCACCCCAATCAATCAAGAGTAATCCCTGTACCTTCATATCTTTCTGGATCTACATGTGATACCATTCTAGTTTCTCCAACCCTAATATCTGCTCTTTCTATTTCTGATAGGTCTGATAAAGGTCTATACACTGGCCAACCAACCGGAGGATTTCCATATGTATTCCAATACCATGAAGCATAGTCCTCATTTTGGTCAGCATAGTTTGAAAGTTGCCTCAGACGTTCATGATTAATACCATCGTCAATACCATCGCCTCCTTCTTCATTTTCATTATTATTATTGCAGTTATTGATATTGTTATCATTATTCCCATTGTTGTTTGAATCTTCCATGTGAGCATCATTGTTATCATTATTATCTATTATATCCATTGTTATTGTTGGTTGTGGTATATCTCTCCTTCTGCACCAGCTCGTTAACACTAGAAATCAGAAATACAAAACAGAAAGTTTCAAGTTTCAATTGTGCCCGAAAGTAATTGCTTATTCTAGTTCTTGATAACGTTGAACAACAACAACACCGCACAATCTTCTTTTGCGATTATTCTTAACAATTACTCTCTCTGTTTGATATATGAGAGAGATATCAAGCAATGGTAGTTGCAAAAAAGTACACAAGATGTGTTCAGTTTTTCTCTTATATGTTTGCCAAGCGCCACCGACGCCCTCTCTTCGCCCCCAACAACCGATGAACCTACTACTAATACTTGCTATTAATACTGCGAATACTGATAATATCTCCCAATTATCGGCACACTACAGCAGAATAGGTATAGCAATGCAATTTTCTCTGCTCATGAATATATTCTACTCTCATAAAAAGATACCGGTACCGTATCTTTCTTAACAAATGAGATATATACTATTTGAGATCGATAACATTTGGTAAGGGTGGGTGATGTAAGTATGTCTCGTAGTACGAGTGTGGCCAATGATCTCCTATCTAGTACCCTGGCTAACATATATCTCAATTGGTGGATTCCGGTGACTCAATAGGAAAAGTAGTTTTCATTATGCGATAAACATGAAAACTGATTGTGTTTGCTTATTGTGTGTGCTACAATTATTGTTTGCCGCTCTAGAATTGCTCAATGTCACACAACTACCAGCTTATCTCTCCTGATGGCGGCCGCCCAATACCGCTAATAGTCTTCTCTGGGTACATCATCATCAGTTGATTCTTCTTAAGTAGTCATTTGCAAAAAGTAACACATCTTGTGCATCTTTTCAAAATTATCGCTGATCATTAACCGGATAAGTAGTCTTTCGTCATAAGTTCATAGAGATTAGAGAGGTATAACAACAATATATAATGAGTAGTAGTACGGGAGATGAGGTATATGTGTATACAGGCCAAAAAGATGTTCCAAAGACTGTGACACATGTGAAGTTTCATCCAAGTGTTGTTAAGGTTGATAGTCATGCATTTGAAGGTTGCAAACGTTTGGTACAAGTAGCATTAAACGACGGACTTAGATATATTGGAGAATCCGCCTTTAGAAATTGCACAACATTGCAGAGTATCGACATACCCTCTACTGTTCTCAAGATTGGTGCTAGTGCATTTTATTGTGGCAGGTGTTGCAGCGAGTTGGCAGAAGTTATACTAAATGATGGTCTTAGAGAGATAGGGGGTTCTGCCTTTCAAAATTGTACGTCAATGCGAAAGATAACAATTCCTTCTACTGTTATAAAGACTGGCACTTCTGCATTTAAGAATTGCTGCAAGCTAAAGGAAGTAGTGTTAACCGAGGGTCTATCGGTGATAGGTGAGAGGGAGTTTGCAGATTGCAGAGCATTAGAACGTATTACAATCCCTTCTACTGTTACGGAGATAAGTTATAGTGCCTTCAATAATTGTACAGATTTACGGGAGGTGGTGTTAAATGATGGGATTAAGAGTATTAATCAGAGAGCATTCGAAGATTGTACATCATTGGAACGTATCACAATCCCTTCAACACTTGCTGAGATTGCTGGGTATGCATTCAGTGGATGCACTAACTTGAGGGAGTTAGTTATACTTAATGAGAAGATACAGATTGGAAATGAGTTAGTATTCAGTGGAAACTGCACATCTTTAGAGCGATTCAATTTCCCTAGACTTTTTAGTCGCTTGGACAATATCACTCAAGCGGGGCAAAGAGATATAGAGGCCAAGATGGATGATATTCCTGCAGTAGAATGGAGAGGAGGAGAACTTTCTATCCTTGCTATTCGTCAGCAAAGAGAAAATCTCTATTGGGGAACGGAAGTTGTAATACAGGTAGATAAAGAACAACTGGACAAGGTTAAGGGATTGATTACCTATTATGAAGTGAAGGAAGCAACAACCTTGTTTGAATTGGCATTATGGAGATCCAACATGTATCAGGCAGACATAACTGACCCTGTTGATCGAGAGGCATGCCGAATCGAAGTACCTGGGCCGGTTAAGGAGACTGTTCTACAATTTCTATGATGACAATGAATTGTATATAATGAAATCAATGAAAGACCATAGGGATAAGATGACGTGTTATAAGGTAACGGCAGGGTTTATTAAGTTTAAAACTCATAGGATAATGTTAGTCTAAGTTAGATTAGTTCATTTGTTTTGGCCTTATTCTACCTATCCAGCCACACATTTTACCCCTAACTGCCTCTCCTGCATCACACCTTCTCATCAATCTTAAGGTTCAAGAACCTCAATCTTCTTTCCCCTCTTGATTTCCCCCCATCCAATCAAACGCCAATGCTTATCAACCCTCCTACTCAAGGCAATCTTCTCACCCTCCGATGTGCATACCGGCTGAGTTAACGAAATCTTGGCCAAATCGCTCTTGGCACCCTCAACCTTTCCTCCCGTACCAGTAGACCCGATGTTAACCATGAGAATCTCACCCTTGGTAAGTTTCTGTACCTTGGCCTGCTTGCCTCCATCCGATGTCTTGATACCCAACAAACGACGTAGTAGGTAATACGAGATTTCAATCTCCGCAAAGACTTCGGGTAACTTGCCACGTAATCCCAAGACTTGACCAACTAATCGATCGGCACGTGTTAACGTCGGATCGATACGTGTACCAACACCGATTAATCCACCTGGCACGGCATATTGCAAATCATTACTCTCGGCATATAAACTTGATATACGTGAGAAGATGGGTGAACAAACGACTGTGGTTCCACCACCCTCGGCATTTTCCTTCTTGGTTACGATACCGGGACGGACTTCAATCTCATCACCCACCCTCAATACTCCTTGGAGAATACTACCCCCGGCAACACCACCCTGTAAGTTACTTACATCTTGTCCAGGTTTATTTACATCGAATGAACGAATGACAATCAACCGAGGTACAGACGTAAAGTCACGTACGGGCACGGGAATCTTATGTACCAAATACTCACATACCAAATCAACGTTATACTTTAATACCGCCGATATTGGTAGAATAGGTGCCGAATCTGCCACAGTCCCAACAGCAAATTTACGTATCTGTTCCTGTTGTGCCAATGCTGCATCCATCTTCACTAAATCAACCTTATTTTGTAATATAATAATATTTTTCAAACGCATTAATTCCACGGCGGCTAAATGTTCGGAAGTTTGTGGTTGGGGACATGTTTCATTCCCAGCTACTAGGAGTAATGCACCGTCCATTACTGCTGCACCATTTAACATAGTTGCCATTAATATATCATGTCCTGGACAATCGACGAATGAAATATGACGACGTAAATGATAGGTTACATTTGTTTTAGGATCAGTGAATGTATCAGCATGACTTGATCCACGTGACGTATACATTGGATAAGTCGTACCAGGTACAACTGTGGGTGATGATGATGATTCATCTTCCTTACCCTCCTCGACGGCTGGCTGAGGCGCGGCCTTGTAAATCTTGGCATTCGCATATCCCAACTTAATTGTAATGTTACGTTCTAATTCATTCTTGAATCGGACTGTTTGTACACCCGAGATGGCTTTAACGACTGTGGATTTTCCGTGTGCCACGTGACCAATCGTACCCACGTTGATGGTTGCTTGACGACTAATCTGTAGTAGGTTTGTTTGAGGAGTATAGGGGGAGATAGAGAGGAGATTTTAGTATCAGAGGTAAATTTCTATTGCAAGCATATGCCGTAAATCCTCTAGAATGATATGTTGCCCCCTACCGCCGACTCATCATTGCAATAATATAACTTTATATCATAATCCCCTAAATCGTGTACCAACTCAATCCTAATAGAGAGCCCTCTGCCTACAATACATTATATTAATTTAGACACATCTTATGCACAAAATTTCCTTTGCAAATAACACTTTCTTAACTCTACCCTCGCTGTGCCCCTATACAAAAACACACCTCTGTAAACAAACAAAAACAACAAATAAAACAACACAATATAACACACAACACTCACCACCTCGGGAGTTAAGGCAGTCAACTTGGTAGCATCAACAGTGGAAGCATCCTGTTTGGCTAAATGATCTTGTACCTTTTTATCTACCATTTTTAAAACTGTTTTCTTATGTAATACTATTAAGTAGCACTTAAGGAAGCTATATATGTATAGGCGCGAGATATATATATATCTTGACGACGAGGAGGACTTAGTAGTTTGCTCACCTGCCGCTTTGCTTTCCTTGAAATTGTGAGGTTGTATGTAATTAGTGACTCGCTTGGGAGTCATGAGTTGGGAAATACTTACATGTGGAATATATTTTCTGTTCTCTTTGTGTACAGATAAGGATGCGATAGAAAAATTTTTATTGATTTGATGAGACGGTGCATCATATTGTATGGAGTTGAGTAGATATCAGCTTATTGCGGCAGCCGGCTTTTGGATAGGCTATTGCACATTATTATTTCTAACGCTGTATATTATTTTATCGGCGCGTATATACACGAGACGGCACAATTTACTTTACTAAAAAGCATTTTCATAATCTTTACTGCAAAGAGAATATAAGCCCCAAACATACACATGAACAAAGCAACATCATCATCAGTGGTACACTTCGAATATACGGGAGAAAGATATGTACCAAAAGATGTAACACATGTACAATTCCATCCTGCCGTTACACAGATTGAAGATTATGCCTTTGAAGATTGTACAAAGTTACGACAGGTCATACTCAATGAAGGATTATTAAAGATTGGTAATAATGCCTTTCATGAATGTCGAGTATTATCATCTATTATACTCCCGTCGAGTGTTATTGAAATTGGTACATATGTATTTTACAATTGTTATAGATTATTGGAGGTGGAGTTGAATGAAGGATTGCAGAAGATTGGTTTTCAGGCATTTGCTAATTGCAATGTATTACAAAGTATACACTTACCATCGACACTTACTGAGATTGATCAGTATGCATTTCAAAGGTGCAGTAGTCTAAGGGCGGTAATGTTGAACGAGGGATTACAGAAGTTAGGAAAGGGGGCCTTTGATAGTTGCACTGCATTGGAGAGAGTTACATTCTCTTCTACTGTCAAGGAAGTTGAGGACTATTCATTCAAAGGCTGCAGCCAATTAAGGGAAGTAGTGCTAAACGAAGGACTTGAAAAGATAGGAAAGGGTGCATTCCAAGAATGTAAGGCGTTGGAGTACATCGATTTGCCATCTACTTTGCAGAAGATTGGTAACGCTTCATTTTGCAACTGTAGTAGTTTGAAGAAGGTGTTGTTTAATGGCAATGGGGAGTTATGTTCGATTGGGTTCTATGCCTTCAAAGATTGTACGGCATTAGAAAGGCTCGTATTTTCTGGTATATCTACTCGTCTGAAGAATTTCATCAAAGCTGGTCAATCTCATCTCGACAGCAAGATAAGTTCATTATGTTCCGGTCTAGATCGGATTAGAGCGGGAGGTCTAGTTGTAAGGAAAAGTGGTAGTGAGATATTTGTATTTTCACAAGACTTGGCGCCTGTTACCGGTAACATCAACGGGGTGCTAAGGAGAGATACTTCTTCTGAACCAGCCATGAGTTTAACGTCGGGAAGATTCAATTGGATACATGTTAGAGACAGTCTCGAGAAGATTGATCGTTTAATCACCTATTATGAATTCAAAGAGGCTACAGTATTGTTCGAACTTGCTCTTTGGAAGACCGGGATAGATCAAGCGGATGATTCTAGTCCTTCCGCTCGTGAGGCCTGCCGTATTGAAGTGCCCGGGCCGGTCAAGGATGCTATTCTACAATACTTTTCATTTGATTGATGTATTAACACGGGATATTATAAACTAAAAGGTATTTAAGAAAAGGTTCTAGTCTTAACCTACTCCGTTGGTATACCTCTCAATACAAGATATCATAATGTCCAGGCCGATATAGCAACGATATACTCATCCTCTCATCCTTATCAGCGGCTGCACTACCATTCTCCTCCTCTCCAAACACATGATTTACCAACTTCTCCTCACCCTCCGCCATTCTTCCATCCATATACTCAATGATAACTTTCACACCCATACACTTAGCCAATGCGGCCACTTGAACCATTCCACACTCCTTTGCCATAGGTTCCACTTCTCTACTACAGAATGATGCCACGTCATGATAATTCTCTGCCATTACAAATGGTAAATATTCGTCAGGATTGCTCTTCATTTGTGCTGCCGTCATTACCCGCATGAACCAAGTACAGTAATCTGATGTCTATATTATGTGCATATGATGTGTTCAAATGATAATTTTTGTATATATATATGAGTATATGATGTGCATGCATTGCAGCGTGTGTCAGATAAACAGGAGAGGTACCAATGAGACGGTATACACAATAGAAAATAGATTATCAAACATATATACTCACCGCATTCTCTTCATTCAATTTGGTATGCAATTGCTCTAATGCATACTCAAGTACCGTTTCCTCCTTCAGTTGCTCTAATGCACTATCCTTATTCACATCCTTCCCATCATCGTTAGGCTGGACTACCGATTCAATAAAATCAAACAACTCCACTAATTCATCATAAAACATTTCAATAGTAGTTTCATCATAACCATATTGACATACCCATTTTAATGATTTGGTAATAACTTCTTTTAGTCTATAAAATTCATCCTTGTTGTTATTGTTGAGTAGAATACGTAGAAGTTGTTCACATAATGAATACATGAAACCACGATAGAAGCAGTTACCATCACCTCTAATTTTACGTATTGAATTATACTTGGTACAGAGATATTTAGCTCCCTTGATAAAACCTGCTTGTTGATCATTTGATGTATCGTCGTCATTGGCATTTGTAGTATATTGTTGCAATAGTATAGCGATCGGTAATAGCTGTGATGTTAATGACTGTGTTGATTTGATTTCATTCTCTATTGCTTCTAATTGTGCTGTTGTTAGTTGATGTTGATTATCAGTAGTATTGTCCGCCATGATGGATAATTGAGTACGAGTAGGTAAGGAGCACAAGATGTGTACTTTTTTGCAATCACTCCTCTATTGCGGAAGTAAATCTCAACCGACGACGATTACCCCGACCAACAACAAGAGAAGAAGAAGAAGAGACTATACCTAGATTACTTTGGGCCGCCAATTACGAAGTAGGAGATTGAGATAGATAAAGCAAAATAACAACATCAAGCAGGTCAGCAACAATAGTTTTCACGCTTATCACAAATGAAAACTCCTTTGCTTAATGTATCCGGATATCCACCAATTGAGATAATGTTAGCAGTAGTACTAGATGAGACCATCACATATGCTACGAGATATACTCATACCACCACTACTAAATGTTTATGTACAGATCTCACAATGACAATAGTAGTATACTAAACGTTGCCGGTATCTTTTATGAGAGTTTAGTTAGTTGTTTTTGAGAGTTTTGAGTTTTGAGTATCTACTCAATTGGTCGCAAGGCTTTCAGTTTGTTAGGCGCTGACATTAGGAGATATCGTCAGTAGTGTATCAGTAGCAGCAGCATTATTAGTAGTAGTAGGTTCATCGGTAGTTTGCAGCGAGGAGAAGGTGTCGGCTTAAACAACATAGAGATCATACGAACACATCTTGTGTTTGTCCACATACCTTATCGATTTCGTATGTATACTGAGAGGATATAAGAGCAGCAGCGCTATCTCTCACATAGATCAATAGAAGGATTAAGAAAGTATATATTGTTATTGAAACATGAGCAAGAGACCAAAACTAGACCATCAGCGAACTGCGTCAAACAATGATAACAGAGAAGAAACATCTTCGGTTGTTGAATATGAGTATACAGGGAAATATGTTCCTAATAATGTAACTCATGTGCGGATTCATCCTAGTATTACTAGTATTCAAATTTTTTCATTTCACAACAAGCTACGTTTGAAGGAAGTGGTGCTGAATGAGGGATTGACGGTGATTGGTCAGAATGCGTTTGGTAATTGCTCTTCATTAGAGTGCATGACACTTCCATCTACTGTCATCGATATTGGTGCTAGTGCATTTATTAATTGCAGTAGTTTAACTGAGGTAGTATTAAATGAGGGTATCAAGAGGATCGGGAAAGATGCATTTGCATGTTGTGAATCCTTGCAAAGCATCAACATACCCTCTACTGTTACGGAGATTGGCTCTTTTGCATTTTACTGTTGCAATAGTTTAAGGGAGGTTGTACTTGCTGAAGGTTTAAAGAAGATAGGAGAGAGTTTATTTCGTAGTTGTAGAGCATTAGAGAGTATCACCCTTCCTTCTACTGTCACGGAGATTGGAGAGTCTGCGTTTGCCAATTGCAGGAATTTACAGGAGGTTGTTCTACATGAGAACCTTCAAAAGATTGGCCGAGAAGCATTTAGTGGTTGTTCTACATTAGAGAGGTTCACCGTACCTTCCAAAGTTACTTGTATTGAAAAAGAGACATTTAAGGGATGCTCCAATTTGAGAGAAGTGAAGCTACACGATGGGATTTGGACGATGGGGGACGATGTATTCGTCAACTGTCATTTATTAGATGGGCTTTTATTGGCCAGCACATCAACTCGTCTGAGTAATATCGTTTCGGCTGGACAAGTGGAAATTGAGACCAAGATAGATGTAATAATCAATAATGTATTTCCGGGAGTATGGCGTCCACTAGTGAGAAGAGGTAGCGAGCTGTCTATCTATCCTGAAATACAGGGTCTCAGTCTCAATTGGTCAACTATTAAACAATGTATTAATCGAATTGTTGGATTGATTACCTATTATGAAGTGAGGGAGGCCACAACACTGTTTGAATTGGCTTTGTGGAAGTCCAAGATTGATCAGGCAGACATATCAAGCCCCTCCTCTGATCGAGGAGCATATCGAGTGGAAGTGCCTGGGCCAGTTAAGGATACTGTATTGCAATACCTATGGCCGGGGGGAGGAATTGGGATACAATTAAGCAATGCCTTGGACGGATTGTTGAATTTTCTTATTGAGTCACCGGGGATCCACCAATTGAGATAATTTTAGCTGTAGAGCTCTAGATGAGACCATCATACATCATACCACCCCGAAATATTTATCGAGTCACAATTAATAGTTGCCATTTGTTGTTTATAAGAAAGATACGGTGCTACCGGCTGCCAGTAGCTTTTTATGAGAGTAGATTTATTTATGACTAGGTATCGTAATGAGCTTGGATGAGAGCAAGAAGTAGAAGTGCACTGACAATAGGAGATTTATCGATAAGCAATATCGATAGCAGCAGTATTAGTAGTAGGTTCATCAGTAGTGTGGGGTGGAGAAGTTAGGTCGTCGGCTTATTGACAACATATAGAAAGAAAAACGAACACATTTGTGTAGTTTTTTACAACTAGAGAGCTTCGATAGTAGTTAAGTATAAGTATAACAAGAAGAGTATTCTTTCGCATATACCAAGATAGTATTAAGGAAGGATATTTGCAATATAATATGAGTAAGAGGCCAAAACTAGACCATCAGGGAACTGCAGCGAACAATCATGACAGAGAAGAAACATCTTCGGTCGTTGAATACGTGTATACAGCAGGAAACAACGATATTCCTGATAATGTGACGCACGTACGGGTTCAATCTGGTGTTATTAAGATTAATGATTGGAAATTTCACAACCAAAGAAGTTTGAAGGAAGTTATACTGAACAATGGTCTCGAACAGATTGGTTCGGATGCATTTTCATATTGTACAGCATTGCGAAGTATTACACTCCCATCTACTGTCATCATGGTTGGCTATTCTGCATTTCGTGATTGTGCTACGCTGAAGGATGTAGAACTTAACGACGGATTAGAAAAGATGTGGGGTAGTGTATTTCGAGATTGCATAGCATTGCAAAGTATAACAATTCCATCTACTGTTACGGAGATAGAACGAAGTGCATTTAGTGGTTGTACAAATTTACGGGATGTGGTACTTAGTGATAGATTAAAGGAGATCGGTTCAAATGCATTTGAATGTTGTTCTTCGTGTTGCAAAGTATTACAATTCCATCTACTGTTTATGAGATTGGCCCCCATGCATTTTCAACCTGCGAAGTATTGCAAAGTATTAGTATACCTTCTACAGTAACGAAGATTGATGAGTATGTGTTTAATAGTTGCACAGAATTGAAAGAGGTATTATTAAATGAAGGTCTGCAGAAGATTGGGGAGAGTGCATTCCGTCAGTGTACATCATTGCATAGCATTACAATCCCATCAACAGTGATTGAGATAGGTAAAGAAGCCTTTGATAGATGTACAAATTTACGGACAGTTATTATGAAAGAAGGGATTAAGAAGATTGGAGAATTTGCATTCCGTGATTGCACTTCATTAGAACGTATCACATTACCATCTACAGTTGATGGCATTCAAATATGGACATTTGGCCGTTGCACTAATTTGAGGGAGGTAGTCATACATAATGAGGAAATGCAGTTTGACGATAAATCATTTTACAACTGCACATCATTGGAGAGATTTAAGTTCCCTGGCCTATCAGCTCGTTTGGAAGATATCATTCAGGCTGGACAAAGAGATATAGAGGCCAAGATGGATGATATTCCTGCAGTAGAATGGAGAGGTAGTGAGCTTTTCATCCCTAGTGTGAATCAAGAGATAAGAATGCCATGGGGAAGAGTGGATACTTTAGTTGAGCTAGATAAAGAAAAGCTGAACAAGATTGTTAGATTGATTAAGTACTACGAAATGAAAGAGGCTACGACCTTATTTGAATTGGCATTATGGAAGGCAAGGATTGATCAGGAAGAAGGAGCCAGTACTGATAGAGGAGCATGTCGAATAGAGGTGCCAGGACCAGTCAAGGATACTATTCTGCAGTACCTTTGACCATTGCTCTTTAGAGTATAACATATCATTACTCGATTACCCATGACCTATCTATCTTGCGCATTCTATGTTTGTATGTCGTATCTCTAGCATGATAATCGTGTTACAAATCTCTTCTATTAAGAAGTGAATCAAAACCGCTGACGATATACCCCAACAATCAATCGAAAGAAGACTGTTATTATTGGGCCAAGGACCAAGGAGAGCCGAGAAGTCGTCTCGCTCTTTGAGAGACGGGCCGGTATCTTTTTATGAGAGTAGATTTTAGGTTGCGCAGAGTACGAAACTGAATATCGTGATTGTTGTTGATTCCTATTCCGCTGTAGTGAGCAGACAATTAGGAGATATTATCAGTATTTGCAGTATTAATAGTAGTATTAGTAGTAGGTTCATCAGTTGTGTATAGCGAGGAGAGGGTGAAGCAGAAAAACAACACATCTTGTGTACTTTTTGCAATATAAGTACTCTCTTTGTCGATTGGTTAGTTAAGGACATCAAGAGCAGCAATATCTCACACATAGCGATAGTATTGAGAAACAACAGATTGTTGTAAAATATGAGTAAGAGGCCAAAGTTAGCATACGATCAGCGAACTGCAGCAGTGAGTAAGAATAATAGAGAAGATACAGTATCTTCTGTTAATGAATATGAGTATACGGGTACAGGAGATCGTGTTCCCGATGATGTGACACACGTACGAATTCATTCTAGCATTACTAAGATTGATGATTATGCATTTCACAAAAAGATACATTTGAAGGAAGTCCTACTGAACGAGGGATTGGAGGAGATTGGCTATCATGCATTCTCTTATTGCTCTTCGTTGCAAAGCATAACACTTCCATCTACTCTTACCGAAATTGGTACTTGTGCATTTGAAAGTTGTAGCAATTTAACAGAAGTAGTGTTCAATGATGGGTTAACGGAGATAGGAGACAGGGCTTTCATAAACTGCAAATTACTGCAAAGTATTGTAATTCCATCGACTGTTACAAAGATTGGACGTCATGCATTTAGTTATTGCAACAGTTTAAGGGAGGTAGTGTTAAATGAAGGATTGAAGAAGATTGGGAGGAATATATTCCAAAGTTGTAAAACATTACAAAGTATTACAATCCCTTCTACTGTTGATGAAATTGGTATGTCTACATGTAATGAATGTAACAATTTACGGACAATTGTGCTAAAAGAGGGGATTAAGAGGATCAAAGAATATGCATTCCGCAAATGTACTTCATTACAAAGTATTACCATTCCTTCCACAGTTATCAAGATTGACACTCTTGCATTTTGGGATTGTATAAATTTGAGAGAAGTGAAGCTGAGCGATGGGATTTGGACGATTGGGGACAATGTATTTGACGACTGTCCTTTATTGGATAGGCTTATATTTGCCAGCACATCAAGTCGTCTGGGCAATATCCTCACGTCTGGGCAAACAGATATAGAGGCAAAGATAGATGTTATAATCAATGATGTAGTCAGGGCAGGGGCATGGAATCCATTCTTGAGAAGAGGTAGTGAGCTGTCTATCGACGCTGGAATACAGGCGAGATTTAGCGTCAATTGGCCACCTATCAAGCAATGTCTTAATCGAATTGTTGGATTGATTACCTATCATGAAGTGAGGGAGGCAACAACCTTGTTTGAATTGGCATTATGGAAGGCTAGGATTGATCAGGCAGACGTAAGGCCCTCCTCCAAAGGAGCGTGTCGAATAGAGGTACCCGGACCGGTCAAGGATACAATTTTGCAATACTTATGGCCGGGGGGAGGAATTGGGATGCAATTAAGCAATGCCTTGGACGGATTGTTGAATTGATTGCCTAATACGGAGATGGGGGAGTAAAAGAGGCTATTTGTGAGTCATACAGTATTGAAGTGACCGGTTGGGATACTATTCTGTAGTATCTTTGATGATCAAGGGTGCATGGTGGACATCATATGTACCCCATAGTATGTCGTAACTCTAGTATAAAAGTCTGTTAGTTAACTCGGGAGCTTGCTATACCTATCCATATCTAGTCAATCAATTATTTAAGGAGGATTGAGAGGTGCACAAGATATGTGTACTTTTTTGCAAATCTCTACTCTATTAGGAACTACGTCACAACCGACGACGCTATACCCGGACCAATCAAGAGAAGAAGAAGAGATTATACCTATATGAATAGATTACTTTGGGCATCAATTCACGACGTTGGAGAGATAAGTTGCAGAGACTCTGATAGCAAAGCAACAACAATTTTCATGTTACTACAAGTGAAAACTCCTCACGGAGAAGAGAGAAGCAAGTGTCAAGTGGATTTATTGAGTAGCGAATTTGAATATTCATATTCACACGTACTCCAAGTTAATCAGCACACTTCTAAAGCGTACCAGCAAGATCATGGATACCACCTTCGTGACGCTCGTGACGCTTAATATCGTGACGTTCCGTGACGCATCGTAACGCTTTACTTGCTTTTTTGTTGGTATCTCGTGACGCTTCGTGACGTAACGTAACGCATGCGTGACGCTCGTGACGTATCGTGACGCTAAGTAACGCTTCGTGACGCTCGTGACGCATACCGTAACGCTCGTGACGCAATCCATGATCTTGCAGTGATGATTGATGAAGTGAGGTGAATTAGAAGAAGAAGATTATCTAGTATTATTTGACAGTAGAATCATTATTAGAGATTATATTAGTATTAGTATTTGTTGTTGGTAGTGCGGGGCTGCGGTGCTTGGAATAGTTAAGTGAAGTTATATCAATTGAGATAGTATTAAGAAACAATAGATTGTTACAAAATATGATCAAGAGACCAAAGTTAGCGTACCATCAGCGAACTGCAGCCAACAATAATGACAGAGAAGAGACATCTTCCGTTGTTGAGTATGAGTATACAGCAAGGGATAATTATCATCATGTTCCTAATAATGTGACGCATGTACGGATTCATTCTAGCGTTATTGATATTAAAGATCATTCTTTTTATAGATGCAAAAGTTTGGAAGAAGTTGTGCTAAATGAAGGGCTGCGGAGGATTGGAGAATTTGCTTTTCAAGATTGTACATCACTGCAAAGTATTACACTACCTTCAACTTTAGAACGTATTGGTAGATTTGCATTTAATAGTTGCTTCTACTTGAATAAGGTTGTGCTAAATGAGGGAGTTCAGAGGATTGGGTACCGTTCATTTCAGAACTGCAGATCTTTGCAAAGTATAGTGTTGCCATCTACAGTTACCGAGATTGATAAGTTTGCATTTTGGAGTTGTACAAATTTAAGGGAGGTCGTTATTAATAATGAAGACATACTAATCGGTAATAAGGCATTTAGTGAATGCACATCATTGGAGAGGTTTAGTTTCCCTAGCCTTTCAACTCGCTTGACGAATATCATTCAGGCTGGTCAAACAGATATAAAGGCCAAGATGGATGATATTCCTGCAGTAGAATGGAGAGATGGAGAGCTGATCATCCCTGCCGAACATCTATATGTAGTAAATCCATTTGTACCAGCACAGAATTTAGTAGAGGCAGATAAAGAAAAGCTGGACAAGGTTGTTCAGTTGATTCGGTATTACGAAATCAAAGAAGCAACAACCTTGTTTGAATTGGCATTATGGAAATGCAAGATTAATCAAGCAGTAAATGATGACGAGCCAGCTAATCGGAAGGCATATCGAATAGAAGTACCCGGACCAGTTAAGGATACAATTCTACAATATCTACGATGATAGATTAGTTTATAAAGTAACATACCATACAAAGAGATATTAATATTAACTTATGTCTATTAATCATCGTCTGTCATGATACTTAGGAGGAAGACAAAATGAGTAAGTGCACAAGATGTGAACTTATTGCCATATCGATCTAATGATTCAATACCCCTTCGCCCCGTTGTCCCACCCTCCTTTTCAATAGCAGTCCACTGACAGATTCCCAATATCGTCTACTAAGGTGAGAGATAGAAGAGGAGATATGTGCCGCGCTTTGTAACGTCATAATATACCACTAATTGATTCCACTACATTCTAAATATCTAACCAAGATATGAATACAATAGATATGTGGCAACCAAGTACTAATATATGAATAGCCTAGCCACCACACACTATGATGTAGACCGCTTGTGGGAATAAACTCCCAACTTCCATCATCACTAATCACACTCCTCTGAATGGTACGATACATACACGGATAGAATACATAGGTGCCATTCTCTAATAAATAAAGAGTAGATAGAATAACACAAAGTAGTATATATAATTGTTCATTTTGTGTGATTGGTTACATTCGTGTCGGTTGCGTACTTGTAATATAGATTCTGGTGGCTGAGCAAGAACATATGTGACCAAGCTCTAATGCCACGGAACCTCCTTCCAAAATTAGAAGTATATGATGACGTTACGGCAAAGCATAGGATAAGCATATTGCAAAATAGTATCCTTTACTGGCCCCGGTACTTCAATTCGGAGTGCATCTCGATTCACTGGCTCAACTTCATCTACTGCTTGGTCAATCTTACCCTTCCATAATGCCAATTCAAACAAGGTTGTTGCCTCCTTTACTTCATAGTAGTTTATCAATCCCTCAACCCTGGTCAACTTTCCTTTATCCAACTTTACTACAGTGTCCGTTCCCCATGGATATTCTATCTCTTGGTGCACACTAGGGATGATAAGCTCTCCGCCTCTCCATTCTACTGCAGGGATGCCATCCATCTTGGCCTCTATATCTCTTTGACCAGCCTGAATGATGTTATCCAAGCGAGTTGAAAGGATAGGGAATTTGAATCTCTCCAATGATGTGCATCCTCTAAATGCTGTATCTCCAATTTGAAATTCCTCATTATTATGTATAACTACCTCCCTCAATCTACGACAATCCTTAAATGAAGAATCGCCAATATCTAAAACTGAAGAAGGGATAGTAATATGTTCTAGCGAAGTGCAACCTATGAATGCATATGTTTTAATCCTCTTGATTCCATCATTTAACACCACATCCTGTAAATTTGTACAACGAAAAAATACCCATGGTTCAATGTTATCAACAGTGGAAGGAATTGTAATCCGTTCTAGTGAAGTGCATCCTTCAAATGTATTCATTGCAATCTTCTCAATTCCATCATTCAACACAACATCCCGTAAGTCGGTACAGCCTCTAAATGTAGACGGACTAATCTCCAAAACAGAAGAAGGTATTGTTATACTTTGCAATGTTGTGCAGTTTATAAAAGCCCTGACACCTATCTCCGTTAGACCCTCGTTTAACACTATCTGATCACTAAATGCGAAAGAGTCGATCTTGGTGAGAGTAGAGGGTATATTATTGATACTTTGCAATGCTGTGCAATATTCAAAGGCAGATTTTCCAATCTCTCCAAGTCCATCGTTTAATACTACTTCTTTCAACTCATTACAGCATTGAAATGCCTCACTATCAACAGTAACAATACTCGGATGAATCCGTACGTGGTCACGTCCTTTGGTACTATCTGTCCTCTTATAGTATACTCATATGTGTTGTTGTTTGTTCGCTGACGCTTACTCATGAATATATGTACTATCTACCAAATAATATGATTTTAATAACCTTCTGTATTGACCTCTTATTAAGCTCCTCGTCACCAAGGTATGTAGGTTGAAGAAGTTGTTGAGCACAAGATGCTTTTTTTGCAAAGAAGCTTTGAGTGAGTTGTCAATATCCAAGCTAATGCCACACAAAACCAACGCTCCCGACGATGATTCAACAAACTACGGTCCTATTGATAGTATTATAAAGACAGATATCACCAACACAGGGGGCAGGCAGGCAATAATAAATAACACACTGGCAACCGCATGCAAATGAAGGTAATAAATTAATGACGAAAACATATTCCATGTGGAATATTTATGGGAATGAAATCCACCAGCCACAGCTCAGATCAAGAAGGCAAGATATCAAAGGTTGGAGACGCCTGTGTCATCATCTGTTTAGTAGTATCCTAACTTCTGTTGATATTATAGAATAGCGGACAACACTTCTTGGCGGCCTTTTATATTGTAAAATTTTAACATCATCTCAAGTCTGGATTTTTTTAATACCATACAAACAAACAATATACTACAAAATAGAGACGGTATTCAAGAAACAGTACTGATAGTACGTCATCGATAGTAGTAGTTGCGGGGTGAGGAGAGGGCGTCGTCGGTGCTTGGCAAACATACAAGAGAAAAACGACTTCTTGTGTACTTTTTGTTGCAACTACTATTCCATGTAATATGCCTTACTATTAAGGACGTTAAGGATAGTATTCTCTCTCCTCCTCATATATCAAATATATCAATAGAGCTAGTATTTAGGAAAATAATTGCAATAAAATATGAGTAAAAGGCCAGAGCTAGAGGACCATCAGCGAACGATGAGCAATAACAATAGAGGAGAAACATCATTAGAGGTTCACTTCGAGTATACGGGAAAATACCATCATCAGGTTCCCAACGATGTAACTCATGTGCGGATTCATTCTAGTGTTACTGAGATTGAAGATTATGCATTTTACAACCGAAGACGTTTGAAGGAAGTTGTATTCAACGATGGACTTAGACAGATTGGTCAGAATGCCTTTCGAGATTGTATATCATTGCAGAGACGTATCAATATACCCTCTACTACCAATATTTTACCAGACGCGTTTCGCGGCTGCAGTAATTTGAGGGTGGTTGCATTTAAAAAGATTGATGATCATGCATTAGACGAATATACATTGTTGCTACAAAGCTTTATGAAACTGTCTATGTCTATTGCTCCTAGGGCGTTTCAAGGTTGTACCAATTTAAGAGAGTTGATACTAAAAGAAGGTCTACAGACGATTTGGAACGATGCATTTAGTAATTGCAAATCATTACAAAGTATTGTAATCCCTTCAACGGTAATCGAGATTAAACAGGATTCATTTCAAAATTGCACAAACTTGAGGGAGGTAGTTATACATAATGAGGACATACAAATCGAAGATAAAGCATTTAGTAAGTGCACATCATTGGAGAGATTCAAGTTCCCTGGCCTTTCTACTCGTTTGGATAATATTGTTCAGGCTGGGCAAAGAGGTATAGAGGCCAAGATGGATGATATTACTGCTGTAGAATGGCAATCTGGTGGAGAGCTAATCATACCTATCGTGCATAGACAAATAGAAAGCCGATGGAGATTGATGCCGTCTGAAACTGTAGTAGAGATAGATTATGAAAAATTGAACAAGATTGTTAGTTCGATTAGGTACTACGAAATGAAAGAGGCTACAACCTTGTTTGAACTGGCATTATGGAAGGCCAGGATTGATCTAACAGAGGTAAATGAAATCAACCGAGATGAATGTCGTGTCGAAGTACCTGGACCAGTTAAGGATACAATTCTACAATATCTATGATGATAGATTAGTTATAAAGTAACATGCCATACAAAGAGAAATCAACTTATGTCTATTATTAGTCTACCAGCTAATGACTGGAGGAAGAACAAAATGAGGAGGTGCACAAGATGTGAACTTTTTACCATATCGATCCAATGATTCAATAACCCTTCGTCCCGTTGTCCCACCCTGCTTTTTTTCAATAGCAGCCCACTGATATTGATTCCCAATATCGTCTGCTAAGGCGAGTGATTAAGATAGAACACCTCGTAAACGTCATAATGCACCACCAATTGAAAATATGTCAATCCTACATATACATAGATTCCACTACATTCTACCCTTATAAGCTAGATATGAATACAATCGACATATGCATGATATGGCAACCAAGTACTAATATTAAAGCCTAGGCCACCAGATCGTTCGTGGGAATAAACCCCAACTTCTTTCCTCTCCTCTACAACAACTACATCTAGCAGTGCCAATCTCTATTGAATGAGATTAGATAGAAGAATATACAAAGTAAAGGCTCCTCCGCCGGTATATATATTGTTAATTTCGTGTGCTTAGTTACATTCGTGTCGGTTAGAAATAATAACACACATATAAAATTGCATAAGTTGGTGCTCATCATATGTACTATGTATCTCTTATCTACCTCTCAAACACAATAGAATTGAATCAACAAAGACAATATAATATCATATTACATTTTCGTGGTGATATACATTTTCGTGGTTAGTATTGTTGTGTAGCATTATCAAATACAATACCAAATCGGTTATTACATTATTTGTATTTGATTAACTCACTAAACTATTATACAATATATAGAATCAAGATAACACAAGAACTACAGAGGAGAGATAATACCGTATAACCAACAACAACAATGGATATACTAAATGATAATAATGATAACGACGATGTTCAAATGGCAGATTCAAACAACGATGATAGTAACAATCATGGAGAAGAAGGAAATACTGATAATAACAATAGTGGAGATGAAGGAGATGGTATTAACCATGATCGTCTTAGATCACTTTCTAATTATGCTGATCAAAACCGGGATAATCCGTCGTGGTATGTATTGGAATGGTCATACGGCAAATGGACAAATAGTTCCTCCACGTGGTTGGCCAGTGTATAGACCTTTATCAAGTCTATCAGAAGTAGAAAGAGCGGATATTAGAGTTGGAGAGTCAAAGATGGTATCATACAAAGACCAACAAAGGTATGAAAGTACCGGAATTACGCTAAAATGGGGTGAGTATTATGTTGCTGATGACGAGATGAGTAGTGGTGATGAACAAAGTACTATATCAGAGGCAGAAGAAGTAACCAATGAGGAAGTCAACGAGGAGGATAAACTAGCTGCCTCCCTTGCCATTAATAATACATCACATGAGCCATCTGCAATGAATTATGATCAATTGGAGAGGGATATAGAAGCACCTACTCCAACTTTGATGGGCGTGCCAGACATTGTATTGGAAAAGATTCTTCATTATTCTACAGACGAACCGTCAGAAGTATGTGAAGTGGAATTAGTATGCAAACGTTTTAGGAGGCTGACCACGGGTGAGGAGTTCTGGGCACGTCATCCTGCCTCCGAAGGTTGGTCTGAAGTTCGTTATCATAATATCAAGGCTAACCTCCCATTGACACGAGATGAGACATTTCAAATAGATGCAATACGCAAGGTTACAAAATACCAAAACCTTGTGGGAAACTTAAAGCATTTCCAAAGCGATGATAATGTCATTCTAGATGTGCTAGGGGATGGAGAAGAGTGTGTTGCTGATACCTTCCGTACTCTATCGGCTGATATTTTGTCAAGGATGAATTACCTTGGCCCCGAGGCTCATTTTAGATTACGGGGAGATACAATTGGGTACATATGTGAACTACTACAGGCTCATATGATTGAAAGGTTGGAAGTTGCCGTCGTACTGGCCATTCACAAGTTAGGTTATAGCCCTTACCAACTTAAGCTAGGCTTTACGCCGCCTAGTGACCGTGTGGAGGCATTAAGACACCTTAAGTTGATGAGAGGATGTTGTACCAGATGCTCTATTGATGGAGATGACATAGTACTGGCATTTCAAAAAGACATGTCTCGTCCTTTCTTTTGTGGGGTTTCTTCCCAAAGACCAACGAGATGTAGTGTAGCAACTGGAGTTCATGGGAAAGTATCAGTCTTTGATTGCTCATGTTCCCTTCCATCATCAAGCGGTATTGTATGGAGGTGGCCTGGTGATAATTGTCATGATACTCTACCTCTTGAGGCCGGAAGAAGGATCATCCGGAGATTAGCATATCTTGCTGGATTACCGAGAATGTCTAATGAGGCATTCGTCCTTGTGGAGGCAGAGCTACTTCATACATTAGGAATGTTACTTGCTACTGCATATGAATCCTCTGTAGCAATGGCAAGAAGCAAAGCACATATTCTTGACGAAGAGGATGAACTTGCCTACAATGAGCCAACTGTCTCTATTGATATGTTCAATACCCCTCCACCTCCGTTCCAGAATGAGCAGCTGCTTTATACTGTAGTCCCTGGTCAAATCAGATCGGCCGCAAAAGAAAGAGGTATCACACCAAGTCATGTATACGGGGATGTATGGGTTGCAAGCTCGGGATTTACAAAGGAAGAAGAGGAGGAAATTGAACGGTCATATTACTATCAAAGTGTTAGTTCGGGCGATGACGAAGAATCGGAAGAAGTATGTAGTGGAGAAACAAAAAGTAAGGCCGCCAAACAGAAGGATTCGGATGACGATGGTAGTGATACATCAATTTGGTCTGTATGCAATTCAGTTGAGGATTCTGAGCTGGATATTGATGATTACGATGAGGATTCTTATTTAGCTGAGTATCGCCTCGGAGGGGATGAGATTGTGGCACATTATAATCATTTCCCTATAACTCATATAGATGACTCTGATAGTGATGAGGATGATTCTGATAATGACGATGAAGAAGATATAGCTGATGATAACGATGCATAGAAGGGCTTGGTATTGGTGGTATCAGTAAATCTAATTTACCCTTCCTATACATTTCCCCACAGACAGCTATATTGCAATACCTACATAGGGATGAGTGTTGTCAAGTACACATCAAATAATAAATACATTTATCATTCTCTTTAGTTCAGATTAGGAAGTTATGAGAAAAATTGACTCCTTCGCAAATGCAAAGCAGCAAGTACCTTGGCAGCTTCATCCCTCTCGTCACTCTTCATCACATCTCGTCTCTTTTGGTACGCCCGTAGGGTATATGCATATTCATCTTTTGTATAAACACCTGTCATAAACCCTTTCTTGACTAATTCTAGAGATTCCTCGTGCCCTGCCTTTGCTGCGATTGTATATAGCTTCTTAGCTCTCTCATAATGCTCGTTGGCGATTGCCTGCCTATGTTCTAATGCTGCAAGTTCATATGTAGCTTGTACACTCCCATTCATCACTGCAAGTTCGTAGTAATGTTTAGCCTTCTTCTTATCCACTTCTACGCCACTTCCATGAGCATAGGATTTACCCAAGGCGTGATAGCCTGGAGCATGTCCAAGCTCACCTGCCTTAAGATATAACCCATTTGCCTTTACCCAATCTCGAGGCATGCCATGGATTCCTCTTTGGAAGTGAATCGCATGATAATAAAATGCCTCAGCATTACCTTTCTCCATAAGTTTCTTCGTTTGTCTGATAATCTCTTCATCTGAACTTGAAATCGGTGTTCGACAAAATGCACATAAATCTTTTCCTTTACTCAACCTCATAGCATAAACACAACCATCACAAATTATCTTCCCGCAGCATGAAAAGAAACTAGATTGATCCACGTCAAATGGTAAAGTCAGCATACAGATTGGGCACTCCTCTGGTTCAATCTCTTTGAATAACGCCTCTTCATACAACTCTGCGACTCTTTTTTCGCATGCCTTCTTATGCTTCTTTCTGTGTTTCTTTTTGCATGTCACGTTGCAATATTTCACCATCTTACATTTGTTGCATACATTCATTTCATCACTATCACCCTCCTTACCACAGGCAGCACACGTCTCAATACCATTATCTATTGCCACACTATCGATACCCTCGGTAATAGCGTCGACATTATTTTGCTCACATGATGTGCAATCTTCTTTGTTATCTGTTATTTCCTCATTAATACCGTCATTATTATCATCGGTGGTACTCATATTTTGTATGAACTTATGCTAATCCCAAGTAAATACAAAATAGATTCGATTTATTTAAGAGATGGTTGGTTGTGGTTGTATTGCCAACTCCTTTAGTGACTTAGCTTTTATTGTGGTGACAATAATAATTGCCTACCTTACTCCTAGAGGGAAGAACAACCGATGACGCCGATCAATCGAGAGAAGAAGAGATTATATCCTATAGTATTAGTATTATTGGGCCATCAATTCACGAAGTAGGAGAGTAACACTAATAATCGGTTTTCATGTTTATTATTGAAAACTCCTTGCCTATTGAGTCACCGGGTATCCACCATTTGAGATAGTTGACAGTAGTAAGTAGTACTAGATGAGATCATCACACTCGTACTACTACGAGACTACATACATCATATACCACCCTTAAAT
>Ga0214477_100424_pt1 | contig 29471 bp, 30 predicted proteins | sample M1_20Mar14CPVII9_FD_165058 | JGI IMG/M metagenome (GOLD analysis project Ga0214477, IMG submission 165058) | Marine eukaryotic communities from Monterey Bay, California, United States - M1_20Mar14CPVII9sort6BwellC16 | ecosystem: Environmental > Aquatic > Marine > Unclassified | place: USA... | reverse complement strand
TTGTTGAAATACCTACCTAGTTCTAATCATCACAACAAGAGGAGTCTCAGTCTCAGTTCTGTACCCATTTTGGTTAAACATAAGCTTAAACAGCTACACAAGTTTGTATATCAGGATCAGGCTGCCGTATATGATTATGATTATGATTATGAACATTTTGCTGATAAGGATGTTCGCATGACCTGGGAAATCTTTCAATATTACCAACAGCATGCTACTGTTAATGAGCTCAAATGGGAAGAATCTGGTGAATTGAAATAAACACTATAACTGTAGCACTATGAGACATAAACATCAAAAGAACATTCAACATTGCTCCTCACTTCTTCTAATGGCTTAGAACCCTCGTCTCTATATCTACATCATACTAGTCGGAATCCTTCTCCTTCTTAACAAGGGGAGGGATATCTAGTCATATGGTGGTTCCCGTGAAAACTGCCTGCCGGCTCGGCCTTGACGTTGCCATTCGATGTCGCAATAGTATTGGTTGGAGTGAGTTTGGCAACCCAATCAATAGTATTACAACTACCTCAAAAGATGAGAATCATGACAAGAGGCGTAAAAGATTTCTCTATCGAATTGGACATATCGAGCAATCTATTCAAAGTCTTGAGGCAGCTAGACAAAAGCTACCTGCCGAACAAGTGTTATTGGCACGCAACATGTCACGAATACAAGACAGAATAGATGAGCTTGATTCTGAGATTGAACGAGTAACATCACATGTTGGTAATGATCTATTGTCTTCTCACTTGTTGCATGGTGCTGAACAGGTAAGAGATTGTGTCTTTGCTGCCGTGACATGTATTTCATATCCTTTAACAACAACTAACATTATGCTCACTCTTATCTCAAACCACAGTCATTTACGAAAGCAGCTTTAAAGTACAAGCTTGAGCATGAGCGTACCATTTGTCGAAAGAAATTGCTCATTGGAGAGCAGGCATTATTGATATGGACAAGGAGAGTAGTGAAATGACTGACGAGATACAAGAGAAGAAGAGTCATCTCGATGAAAGAAAGGCGGCACTACTCAAGTTTGACAAGCAATATGCCCTCGTCTCGAGTATGAAGAGCGTGGTATCCAAGAATCCAATCGACCTCAAGAGATACTATATTGCCCAATGGAGATCAAGAGTATCAAATCGGTTAGATGTTAAGCAGATTATTGAATCACTTGCACGATCCTGTCGGCGACGAATCTACTCTGTAGCATGGCGTCAGCTCTGCTCCCTAGTAACGATTAGACAAGAAGCAGAGATGAAGAGACGAGATGTGCAAGCTGATGGTATTGGTGGCCTGCTGCTGAATGTTGCCAAGTGCAGTGTAGAAGAAAACTTGAGTGATGCATCATACTTGATTGGTGTCGTTGATGATATCAAGGAGGAACATCAAGATGAACAACGAGATGGAGAGACTTCAACAACAACAAGCCACACACACTTGTTGTGCAAAGAGGACAAGGGTCTATTGATCAAAGGAGACTTTCTCTTCAATGCAAAATATTACGAATCATCACTTCAATGTTATCAACAAGTGCTAGCCAAGATTGAATCATCCAACTACTTCACTGAATCATCAACAACGTCAACGTCAACAAAATCAGATATCATTACTCTGTTTGCACAAGTAAATGGCAAGATTGGTCTTGCTTACATCAAGTTATGCTCATTTGATCTTGCAATTGTTTACTTTGGTAGACAGTTAGGATTAGCCGATGAAGAGGATTTGGATGTACCAAGGACGGAAGCTCTCTTGGGACTTGGTATGTCATATGTTGAAAAGTATGACTACGTCTATGCAGAGACGCTGTTGAGACGTGCCCTCAACTTGTGCTTGTCTAGAGGTGATCGAGTAAACAAGCTACTCATCTACAAGCAATTGCAAACATGCTGTGAGTGTCTAAATAGACTACAAGAAGCTAGTGCTCTGGCAGATAAGATTAAGAGCATGGATACATCAAGTTGGGAACGTGACTCTTCATCCGAGGCAGGCACCATAGTATCACGCAAGGCTGTCGATCATACACTACAAGAGCTTGATAAAATGAGATTACGACTTATAAATGTGATTGCCAATCAATCAAAAGTTGTACAATTGGAAGTAGCCTCTGCTCATCGAGTTCATTTACAAAAGACCAAGTCTAACAAGGAACAGCAACTTCGAGATGCACTTGAACAACTCTCCAATTCCAAACAACTCGCATCAGAACTATCGGAACTGATCAATCAGATTGAGTATGAAATAAACGAAGCTAAACACACGAAAAAGAATCGATTCATATCATCACTTCTTCAAGGTAGTAAACAAAATGTCAAGACTACCGAGTTGTTGATTCGATTAGATGAGCAACTCAAAGTAGTAAGAGCAAAACACGAGGAGTGTCTGGCCGAGATACCAAGGATTGAAATGACAATCCACAATACTAAAGATGATATACATGTCTTAGAAGAGGAGCTGGTCATTGAAGAAGGACCATTGATGCAACGTATCATCGAGGGTAGAAAGTACAGATGCATAGCACTCAATGCAACGAAGGGCGATGTTGATTTTGTTGTATCAAGCGAAGATTCGAATTGTTATGTCCACAGCCTCTCCACAGGCAAGCTCCAACATGTCTTTATTGCCGGTGACGAAGAAGAAGGTGGTAGTGCCTCGTCAACAATAACAATCACAGCTCTATACTTTTATGGTAATCACATCTATTCGGGTACGATGAGTTCAGTATTGATTGGCTGGGATATATCATCATCAAAACAAATGTTTGTAGCCAAGGGACATGAAGCGGCCATTACATGCATATACGCTGACGACTCCAAGATAGTATCTGGTAGTGCCGATAAGTTTATACTCGTATGGTCAAAAGATGGAGAGTTGCTACGACGAGTTGGTGGCCATGATCATGGTATTCATGCTCTTCAATGTGGTCCTAGCTTTTGTGTCTCGGCATCATACAGCACTATCTATGTTTGGGATATTGAGAAGAGAGAGACGGACAATAAGATTCAAGAGGTTAGTTATCTTAGCTTGTTATTGTGTTTATCTGTTTCAATAGCACCTGCCATCTCACACCTCAACACTTCATACACCTCTTACTAGTTCAAATGCCGAGGAAGATTGGTACTGCCAGAGGGCAATGTCACGACACTTCAATATGGTGAGCTGGAAGTGATTACGGGTGATAGTCTAGGATGCATAACAGTGTTTTGGATTGAATCAAGTGAGGTATTGCAGAGATTTAAAGCTCATGAAAGTGCCATAACATCGATTCAAGTTGATGCAACCAAGGCAATTAGTTGTGGCTCTGATATGATGATTGCAATTAGTGATGTGATTCGTGGTCATGTACTGCAAAGGCTGCGAGGTCATAACTCTCCTATTCGTGCAGTATCTTTTGATAGGAAACAAATTACCAGTATTTCCTCGGATGGTGAGCTACGATTATGGTCTTGGGGGTGAGAGTACTTCGAGTATGAGATTAAAGTAGGGTAAGGCCTCGGCTCCAATATATGTACTAAGTACTCAGTTAAAAAGGTTGAGTATGTCTCAGCTTAAGTACTCTATTCTAACATTCAGACTCAGTGTCCACCTACGCTCCGAAATATCAGTCCCTACTCCTTAGAATAGGCTCAAACAACTCGTGATTGTTTTGTACTTTCCAATCATTAAACATACAAAGGATATTAGCATCAACCTCGGGAGGAACAAACATATAACTGTCTGGCCAACTACTTGAAAGGCGTTTCATTATTCGGGAGTCATCCAACTCGAATCCATCAATCATGATGTTGGACACTATTATTAGGTTCTTTATAACATATGATTCCACTTCCATAACTTCATTCGACAAGACGTTTACATCTTGGAGTTTTGCTATTCCAACTTTTGAGTTTGTCATGTTTGATATAACACTTGGGTACAGATCAGAATCAAAGACTTGTGATAAACTTGGTCCTAATAAACTATTCATCGAGTCCGTTGGTACATCAACGCCAAAAAGATAGGCAATGGGTGATTCTAGTTCCGAGAGAGGAATATTGTTATTGTAGAATGCAATGATATGGTCAGTTTGCTTTTGTAATAGCCCTGTGATACCTGTTGTATCAACTACTCCTCCATCTAGGACGATTGTTTGGTTTGTTCTCAGTAGGGCGCTGTCGAATAGCGTACCATATCGAGAAGATAGTAACGGTGCTGTCCAAAAGGCAGATGTAAATGATAATGCATCTAGTAGTGTTCTTGGCTCATGTTTTGTATGTTGTTCTAAGGGGTATTGTAACTTCAAATCTTGGCAAGTGGATTCGCTATAAGCATTTGAGATGATCGAGATATCGGTAACTATATGATGTAATGAAGTGGTACTTGATGGTAAATGCACGCCTTGATGATCATCATGTTGTACTGCAAAGGAAGATAACCAAGGTATATCTCCACCGACGATGTTGTCAACGCTATCCATATTTGAGAAGTGACCGGGGGTTATCAGACTCGACTTAGTTAGAATAAGAAGGTATCATGGGACCCGTGTATTCACTTACCATACGATATCAAATATCCTCTCTATGATAGATGTCCACCAGTTATGATACTTTCTCTTCCCACTGGCAATAGAGAAGAGCATAGAAAATGGAATCCAACGAAGGGCATTTGTAAATCTTCCGATTGAAATCTTTCTCCCATTATTATCCGATTTACACCATTTACTATCGTTGGTATTATACAGCTCTTGATACCCCGAGAGCTCTTCTAATGACACATTTCTTTTATATGATGGGAAGAACATCCTTTGGTTAGCATTTGTATACAGGCCGTAACCGATACCACCACCTGACACGGTTGATATTGTCACATTATTCATTGAACTGATGTTATAAATGTCAGCCATAGCATTCCAAGCACAAGCCGCTCCAATTGCTGCCGATACGCCTCCTCCAGAAAAGGCTATTCCAATTGAGGACATATTCAAATATTATATCAACGTGGGGTTGATGTATAATAGTATATAATGTGGCTTTAGTAAATCCAATTTCACGGGTCCGGACTAACATCAAAAATTGCTGTGAGATTTTCATGTGTAGTTTACTTTATATATCTCTTTGGGGAGGCTCTTCTACGCTGGACGGATCATACCTCCACTATTACTGAATACAAACGGTCCTCGAGCATCAGGATCTATACCTTGGTATTCCATCGTTTCTCTGTCCCCATTGAAATCTGGTGCTCGTTTGTCAACTCTTTTTTTTTAGCAAAGGGGAAAGAGTTCATGAGTATCTAACTTGTAAATGAAACACCTAAATGAAACACCTACACGATAATACCACATACACGTTGACACAAAATAAACTAACCTATCAATCACAGCACCCGTAAACTCATCCAAAATGTCCTCAAAGTCGTCAAGTTCCTCGGGAGATGAAACCTGAACTTCGGTTAGCTCTGGTATCCTTGCATTAAGATACATTGCAGCCTTCCCCAACACTGTTTCTGTTGTTTATACATTGAAATATTCACATAGTATACATCATAATACCCAGTATTGCAAACATATCCGTTTGTATAAGTTGCAGTATATGTGTTATATGTATGAGAAACATTTTTTGTGCACATCATGTGTACAAAATTTCGAACGAACTCAAGAACATACCTCTACGATGCCAAAACTTTCCCGTTAATGCCAATATAACTTCAGGTCCTTCTAATTCAATAAATTCAATACTTCCGGTGATACCCACTGATGCAGGAATATCATGTTGGCCTATGTAGGTACAATTGATCGACAAAGTTAGAGATTAGAGATTTGAGACACATCTTATGAGCAAACTTCTAATTCTAACAATGATACGATGTATATACTCTCGTACTACTTACCAAACATGGTTTTTCCATAATCAGATTCCATTAACTCTTCTAAACATTGCTCTATCGATTCTTCATCTAATGGTAGTATCAGCTCATCATAAGTATATTCTGAATTGGAAGAGGAGAGAAGGTCCTCTGCCCAAGCATCGTAAATGTTTGCATTCAGCTTCGTCGTCGTTTGCCTTATCATCGTCGAGTAAGATGTAGAGGTACTAAATCCCGATACTGCTGTTGATACGCCCAATGAGAGGACGCTAATGATGAGGAAGGCAAGCATCATATAATTTTTGTTTTGGGTTTTTACTATTTTTGAGTATTAATTATACTGGTATACCGTCACTATATTCTACTTACAATAGTTATATGTTGTATTGAATTGTAGACTGTATGTGTAGTATGAGCGCTAATGATCTACAATAGTCATTAAGATTGATAGGTAGGCGAGAGATAAATTGTAAAACTCTATCCGGCTGTTTCTTAATTATTTTTCATAGCTAAGGAAATGCCTGACTCAAAACAAAGATTCAACAAAGACAATAGCCAAAGTGCTACCTATACTATATTGCGAACAGATGGCCTATTATATACAGAGAGGGGTATATGCATTTGTAGGTGTGCGTCTTCTTGTCGAGTCAAATCTCGTATCACTCCTACGCTACTCTTTTTAGAGATTAATTTTGTGCACATCACGTGCACCATAAAAAAATTATACAGGTACATACACAGGTATTAGTATAAAGTATAAGCAGTTATTGCAAACCTTATCAATAATATATTATATCAATAATGAAATTATGTGCCGCATGCCATCAAGATCTACCGAAAGATGAGTTTAGTAAGAAACAATGGAAGTTGGGAGCTCAAAGTCAAAGAAGGTGCACTTCATGTGTTCGTGAGAATCGGGAGGTAGTTCAGCCTCCTGCTGTTAATAATGAACCAGATAATGATAATACTGGTATTGTTAGTTTATTAGAATCTTTGAGTATGAATGAAAATGAAATGATACCAGTATCAGATGAAGAGCTATTCAAAGAACCACCAAAAGAAGATTGTCCAATCTGCTTTTTACAAATGCCGTCAATGTGGACGGGTTACAAATGGATGTCATGTTGTGGTAAAGTTATATGCACTGGATGTATTGTTGCAAATTCGAAACTGCATGAAGACGACTTGTGTCCATTTTGTAGAACTCCATCGCCTACTACAGACAAGGAGGCGATGATGAGGAACAAGAAACGAGTAGAGATGAAAGATCCAATGGCAATGTATAGTCTTGGATGTAAGTATAAGCATGGGAACTATGGTTTGACTCAAAACACATCCAAGGCATTAGAATTATATCAACGGGCAGCAGAGCTTGGTCTCATTTCAGCATATTACAATATTGGCTGTGCTTATCATAATGGTAATGGCGTCGGAAGGGATAAAAAAAAGGCCAAACATTACTGGGAATTGGCGGCCATAGGGGGTAATATGACTGCAAGGTACAATCTTGGAATTATGGAGAAGAAAGAAGGCAATAAGGAAAGGGCATTAAAACACTGGATGATTGCAGCTGGGGGTGGGTATAAAAGGTCTTTGAATGCAATCAAAGAACTCTTCATGAAGGGGCACACAGCTAAAGACGATTATGAGAAAGCTTTACGAGGTCATCAAGCATATGTAGGTGAGATTAGAAGCTCCCAGAGAGATGAAGCTGCTTCATTTAGTGATGAGTTCAAATATTATTAGGGATCATAGGTACAACATTTGTACATAAGGATAGATAAATTCATATACGAGAGAGACCTTGGCAGCATTAATACGCATCCAGAGGGTGGATAGGAAATAGATTACTATTTATATAGAAATTGACTTCTGAAGTCGTAAAGCTAGCATATCAATCAATCAATCAATCAATCGATAGATAAATGAACTTTTGGTAGTAAAGTCTCAATGGCTTACTACTTTACCTTCTCATCATTATCTCACTATTTCCTTGTTCCATACAAAATCATTCATCCTTACTCATTTCCATTCATGGCCTTCTCCCTCTGTAAATATGGCCACAATTCAGGTCGAGATATACTCTGCCTTCGAATAATAGTCTTCTTCTCTACACACTTTCCACCATTCTTACTACCCCGATAAACGATAAGATACCGCCTCTACATAAAGCTAGGGTTATCGTGATATTAACCACTACCGACACTTCCAAAAGGAGATCTTCTCCGGCTGATGAGTCACTACCTTATTGTGGTCGGTACTAACGAATGAGTGAAGGAACTTGATCTGTAATATGTATCTGATGAACCCAATCATTCACCTAACTTTTCAAGTAAATCATTCATTCACCTGCCAGTGCATCTTCGACTAACTTCATCTCATCTTCATCTAAATAAGCCCAATCTCCAGGACCTCGTAATCCAGTCAAACGTATACCCATAAACTCAACACGATGTAACTTAACAACTTTATAACCAATACCCTCCATCATTTTACGTATCTGTCTATTCCGACCTTCCACCAAAGTCATTTCAACTGCAGATGGTCCTAGCCGTTTTACTTTACATTGTTTCGTTTTGGCAATTAATGTATTCTCTTCGATTGATTTTCCTTTCCGTTGTGCTATTGTTGTTATTACTATACCATCCTAATGAGTGAGTGAGTCAGTGTATATTGATGTTAGTTTGGATAGAGAAGAGTTTAGTTAGAACCATATGGATAAGAATAGCTATGTCATAAAGAGTATTATAATAAACAAACTCTACTCACTCGAAGCTGCTGTAAATCGCTATCTTTCAATCTTCCATTGACCATAACCTTATATACCTTTGGTTGTTTCTTCTCACCTCTTAATACCGAATTAACAATCCGTCCATCTGATGTTAGTAGTATCAATCCAGATGTTTCCTTATCTAACCGTCCAACGGGATAGACACGATGTCGTGGATTGTATCCATCACTTTGAATTGCATCAATGATATTACTTTGTATACGTTGATCTGTTGTACATGTTACTCCTAATGGTTTAAAGTATTTGACATATTCAAATGATTCAGTGTTGAGTGATGAGCTCCTATCTACAACTTGATCATAATTTGTTGTAGATTGATGATTTGTATTTTGAATTGCATTCATTTGCTCCCATCCATGTACTATCTGGCCATCTAATGTAATTGTATCTTGATATGGTATAACTTTCATACCACCCTTTGTTGTTATTGGCATGTCATTGATACTAACACGTCCAGATTCGATCAGCTTATCTGCCTCTCGTCGTGAGTGTGTTGCTTTGAAGACTTTGTTGAGTCGGATACCTTCGTCATTAGATGTCAATGGATTTGTATCATTATCATCTTGTTGTGAGTATAGGTGTATATAATGATTGGACCTTTCTATACTCTGGACATGTTTGTAACTGTATTGATATGTGAATGAATGTATACATGACAAGGATTGCAAAGCAATAACTAAAAGCAGCATACTATATTTTTTTGATGGGTATCCTAGTTGGGTCAATAACTCGTTCAAATGTTAATATCACCTCACGAGACTACTACTATTCGAAAGAGCATTAAAAACCGACAAGTTAGTGTATTTGAAGCATATGAATGTAGCTTATATCAATACCAATCGTCGTCCTCTCATATCATGAGCCAAATTGATGAGAAGAAAAATGATTGAAGTGTACTTCCTCCCAAACTGAGTTTTCATAAACCTGAAAACTCACAATAATTAACCAAATAACACAACCGGCCTACTGCTGTAATTTGTTATTGTTACCAATATAAATATATACTCCTCTAGGTCATTTGTTAATAGTCTTTTTTTTGACGTTCGGCATTTACTTTGATTGCTGTTGGAGTTTGATATTGGCATTAGTAGATTGAAGATACCACACACAAATAAATCTCTCAACTCTCATAATATTATTGGTAGCAAAATCATGACGACGTCTACTACCACAAATACCACACAAACAACCAAACTATTAACCCTATTACAACAATATGAAGCACTTCATACTACTGCCAATGATAATTTAAAATCATCTATATTTAATATAACAAAAGCTCGTAAATTTGGTAGCAGCGGTAGTGTACATCAACAATATTCACCGGATGATGTTCGTGAGGAATTGAGAGCAAGTGCCTTGTTAGAATTGCAAGATGATGTAGAAGTTGATGGTAATGTTGATGATGTAGAACCAAATCTAGTACACGAAGATGTACCAACTAGCGGTGATGATGACGACGCCAAGATTAGTGGCGGAGTATCAAAGGGCTGTGAAAAGTTTGTGCTGCATCTAGATGGAATGAGAGAAGTTTCAACTGCAGAGCAACAAACTGCTACCACCGGTTGTCAACAACTCGATGATAATGAAACAGTTGGAGCAGATAATATAGAAAGTGATGGATTGAGAAGACGGCGAAAGGGAAAGGCAGATGGTACTAAATCTTCTTCCGAAGACAGATCGAACAAAGACACATCAGATAAAAACAAGTGGACAATAGAAGACGAGACACTGAATGAAACCAACAAAGAGGAACAACGTCTACAAAGTGCAGATCCAATAAATCTATTCGGGGTACCGCCACCGGCATTAAAAGTAGCACAGACTAATTCTCGATATGCCATTGCATATTATGTTGAGGTTGCTAATTTGGCTAGGGAGATTATGAATATAACAAATCAAGATTAGATACACGTTGGTAGGTAGCATGGATGATTAAAATAAGTAGAGAAATGATGTACCTACAGTATCAACTCTAGAATGTTATTCGATATTAGAGTATTACCATCCTATGAATAAATGTTGTACTACCTCGTACATGGGCAAGAATCATTCATGATACTTGAAGTCATCATCAACCGCAGCAGCTGCATCCCTCTGATCACTCTTAACCTCATCTAAATATGTTTGATAAAGTCGTAAAGCTGTTGAATATTCTTCCTTTGTCGCATATCCATCCATGTATAATGCTCGGACTTGTTTCAAGGAGTGATTACATCCAAAGCCTGCTGCAATCATATAATGTTTTAATGCCCTTTCCTTATTGCCTTCTTTGTTCTCCATAATTCCAAGATGGTATCTTGCTTTTGCATGGCCTCTAATTGCAGCTAGCTCCGTGTAATGCCTAGCCTTCATATTATCCTTTTCTACACCAACTCCCGAGAAATATGCGTGACCGATATTGTAATAGCCTGATATGGCACCCAGATTTCCCGCCCGATGATAAAATTTTAAGGCTTTGGCTCTATTCTTCGAAAAGCCATTTGCCCCTTGATAATAGAAAGTTCCAAAATTATATATTGCGTTTGCATCATTCAGATCCACACGTTGCTTGTATCTTTCAATCATTTCCTTTTCGGTGGTAGCTTGTGGAGTTCGACAAAACGGACACAATGGGGCATCCATTTTGACATAGTTATCCCTATTCTCGGGGCTTTCAAAGTTCGTGATAACCGCATGGATACACCCGCTGCATATAATCTTCCCACAGCATACCATGTATTTATACCCTGACCACAGCGTCGGCATTCGTAAGAAACAAATTGGACAATCTTCATTTGTCGGCGGTTGTTTGAAAAGTTCTTCATCTGATATTGACGTATTGCAATCTTGTAGGCTCATAGACATGAGCAAACTGCTGACTACTCCATTATCATTAGGCTCATTGTTTGTAGGTGGAAGGGGCTGTACTTCTCGATTGTCAGCTATACATACTTTACATCTACGCTGATTTAATTTCCACTGTTTCTTGCTAAACTTATCTTTGGGTAGATCTTTATGACATGCCGCACAAGTCTTCATAGTTGCGGAGTTGGTTTATTCAATTGTTATATTTATTTATATACTGTCCTTATTCACCTATAATATATCAATTGAGTATGTTTCTGTGTACTTTTGCAGTATACTAAATTACTTTATTCTCTGGTGCGCGTGTGGCCGTTTGATATCCGGTCGATGAAAGGCAAGCCGGAAGAGAAGTATAAAATCTAATCTAGTATAATCTGTATACCGATGATGATTAGTAGTTGGGCATTCAGAACAACACCAACAAACCATCAAAGTACAATCAAAATGAAGTCTATCAGGCTGTTCCTTAGTGAATATAAGCGATACAACGGCCAATAGAAAACTACGGGGTCTACCAGGGTCTACTAACAAATATCAATCAACAGGAAGGAACTTACTCTCTCCCCTCATTCATCACTCTAATTGCACAATAAAGATGTTTGACATATCATGGGGAGAAATAGCAGTACTAACCTCCGCCGGACTAATATTAATAGGACGGAAAGATCTACCAATAGCATCACACGCCATAGGACAACAAATTGGACGCATCGTAGGATTACTCCAGGGAGCACGAATACGTGCTGATCGATATGCAAATGATCATCAATTGAAACAATTACAGAATGAATTTAAGAGTGGATTGAGAGAGTTGGATGCTGTTAAGGCTGAATTGGCTGGTAGTATGTTATCTAGTAGTCAGGTCGGCGGTGGTGCTGGTAATTTGGGTGCATTAATGGTATCGAGTGTTGATAAAAAGAGGAAGAAGAAGTCAACAAAATCAATGAATGGCGGAGAGATGATTGGCGGCAGTAATATACTGGCATCTTCACCAGGATTGCAATCATTAAATAGTAATGTTGATAATAATATGAGACCACCAACAATGCCGCAATCAAACAATATGAACATGGGCGCAGAATATCTAGCAGCAGCACAACAAGCAGAATCTGCACAGGATAACAACTCACAACATCAACAACATACATCAGCATACTTGGCACCTAGATCACAATCAGTAGCAGCAGTAGCCGAAGAAGAATGGGAGAAACGTGGTATTGGATTCAAATCTATAGCCGAAAGTGGTGGTGGACAAATTGATACACATGATGTGCACTCCTCAGCAATTGGTGGAAGTAATAATGGATGTGGCGAAGGAGGTGCAACAATATTATCCAATTATATACGACAATCATTAATATATGATCAATATGAACGTACGGTTAGAGAACAGGATGAGGCATTACGTTCTAGGGTTGATAAGGTACGGAATGAACGAATAATGAATAAGAACAATGATAAAGGAGAGTGATACGCTAATCCACACATACACATCATGTAAAGAAGATGGGAGAGGGATTGACAGGTACGTTTGCTGTGATATAATACACGGGATAGTGAAAGACATTGATGTTTGGAAGATAAGAGCGCTCTCTCTCCCCTCCCATTTTGAAGTGATACGAAAAAGAGTTGTCACTTTATCTCCTTTGCATTGGATGTGGTGCGGCCAACTAATGGGCAGAAGTAAGAAGATCATCCTCACTCACATATCGTCACTTGGAGTAAGTTGAGGATACCAAAGGATACCTAAAGATTTTTTCATTTTTTTGAAGTTGTTGCAATGAAGTTGTTCATCTACCTCCTCTCATATTGCCTCTTATCAACAACAGTCATGTCAGTCCAGTCACTCGTTATTCCGAAATTAGCTAAGGCCCCTTTCACTCCCCGCCGACTGGACCACATTGTGTGAGATTATTGTCCATTGATTGCACGGTTCCTCGCATTTTTGTTTTTGAGACATATCTTATGAAAACATTATTCTCATCATCTCTATATCATCACCAGACTACGTGCAAAGGATCTACAAACAATGTTAAACTTTTATGTAGGTGTACTTGGTGCCGAGCCACATGAACTGCCGAACGGCGGCTCTTCTGTTGGACGATTCGACAACTCACTTTCTCATCTAAAAATCGGAACATCATTGATTGATTTGCAATGCTACGGGGCACCCATGGGACGGAAGATACATGCCGGAGGTTTCGGATTAGCCGATGATGCACCATTACCAACATTAGACAATGATAATGGAACACTCGATCATTTTGCAATCAATGTAGCTCCCTATGACCCGAAAGAAGTTGTCGCATACTTAAAGGAGAAGGGATTCCCCCCATTTGCTGAGGGGAATAGATACGGAGCTGATGGTGATGGGTATTCAATTTACTTAAAAGATCCAGAAGGAAATGTTGTGGAACTTAAAATGGGAGAGTAAAAAGGTAGTAGTAGTGGGGGGAGGGGGGAGATAACATTGTTTTTTATGAACGGGGTAATTTCCAAGCAATGTTACCCAACTACGGTAATAATGATGTGGGGAGAAAGAGATGTAGTTATTAAATGTATAGTAATCTGAAAACACGTCCTATTGTTTTTATATTACTATCTTTTACTCGATTAGAGAGAACTAAGAAGTAGAAGAAGAGTAGCTGCTTATTGTAGAAAGGCATCTTCGTACTCCCACGCACCACCACAACAAACTGACACGGAATAGGATACATATTTGGAATACTAGATGCATAGCGTCACCAAGCAATTGCATTGGCATTGAGGAGGAGAGGAGGAGGGGAGGAATGGTGGTCTAGATTTTGGGGTCATTGATCTTTTGGGTTCCATTCTTTCGTTCTACAACTGCCCAAATTTCATTACTGCCTCTGGGGCTTGCTCTTCTAAACTCAATGAGTGAATGAGATGTTACCTTCACGACCGATCTTTTTGCAATGATTTCTGGGGAGCCAGTGATCAAAGGCTAGGGCTTAAAGAATTGTAATAGGAGATATCTAAAAGATATGATCATGATGAGAGCTACTCTCTTCTCGTCGACAATAACAATCGGTATCCTTATCTTTCTTGGCCTCGGCCATCAAATTGACGCTCACTCGTCATTCCACGGTTTCAATGACAACAATACAACAACTACCAACACCCATCATCGTCAATTGCAATGCTCTGCACAATCGGCATGTACAAATGGTGCATGTTGTTCTCAGTGGGGCTTTTGTGGATTCAGTGATAGTCATTGTGGAGCAAATTGTATCAGCGGATGTCCGTCAAGCGGTCCTCCTCCATCGCCTCCGCCACCAACGCCATTGCCAGTTACACCACCGCCTACATCACCTCCTCAACAAGTTATTGATAATAAGATTATAAACGGTAACTTCGAATCAACATCAATATCACCATGGTATGCAAATTCAAACATCGGTACAATCAACATCGACACATCAACATATCATACCGGATATCAATCTATATTCGTTAGTAATCGTAGTACAGGTGCATGGAATGGTGTTGAACAAAACATATTATCAACTAATAATGGTGCTACCGGTGTATTACCAAATGAACGATATGTTTTATCAGCATATGTCAAGCTAAAGGAAGATACCATTGCAACATTGCCACAAACTGTACGAATAACAATTCGATTGAAAGATATTAACAGTAATGAAGGATGGATTGGTATTTCCCAATTAGTATCAACTACTGAATGGACGTTAATACAAGGTGAATTAACAATTAATACGAATAATGTGAATAGTAATGAGTTACAGGGTGTTTATTTATATATTAATGGTCCTGATGTTAATGTAGAGTATTGGGTTGATGATGTATCAGTTTTGTTAGCTGATGATGGGAATAGCAGTAGTGATAATCCAACGTTGCAGCCAAGTAAATCACCAATACAACCAACAAATGTACCATCGTCAAGTCCAACAACAAGTCCAACTACTGTATCCCCATCAAACAATCCAATATCACCTATATCAGGATCATGTCCACACTCTGTATTCAATAAAGATATCTGTTGCAATGAAGCATGCGGCACTTGTGGCGGTAGTGGATGCGGGAGTAGACCAGGTGGGGGTAGTAACTGCTGTTCGGGTACCATTCGTGACAGTGGGGTGATGTGTATTAATTCCGATCCTCCATGTATTATATCAGAGGAAGATCCAACCTTGTTACCGACGAACAAACCGGTTACTTCTACTCCAGTTACTGATTTTCCTACAGCTGGGCCTAGTTGGAGTCCTAGTACGGAGAGTCCAACAAGTTCACCCTCATTGAAGCCGAGTGTAAGTTTACTCTGTGTTGTTGTCCATATGATATAGTTGGTCGTCTCGTCTAACTAACTCTCTTTCTACACCACAATCTTAAGACTTCACCCTCGACCAAACCATCCCGATCTCCATCATCCACACCTACATTAATTCCACAAACATCTACACCAATATCACCTGGATCATGTCCACACTCTATTTTTAATAAAGATATATGTTGCAATGAAGCATGTGGAACCTGTGGAGGTAGTGGATGTGGTAGTAGACCAGGTGGGGGTGATAATTGTTGTACGGGTAAAATCCGAGATAGCGGAGTGATGTGTATTGATTCTGATCCACCTTGCATCATCTCAGAAGATCCTACACTATCACCAACCAATAGACCAGTTACTCTAGCTCCAATTACTCCTTTTCCGACTATCTCTCTTGGGCCGACAAATCCAACCGATCCACCCACGAATCTAGTTATCAATCCAGGATTTGAAGGATCTATTGATCCATGGGTAGATGACATGTCACCATGGTATGCTAATGCTGGAACTGTCGAGATTGATACCTCAGTATCCCACTCTGGAAGTCAATCTGTCCTATGTAAAGATAGAACAGCAACATGGATGGGAGTTGAACAGGAAATGTCATCTGGAGGACGAGTTGTAGCCAATGCCAAGTATCATGTATCTTGTTGGGCAAAACTCAAGAATACAGTAAGTGATACATTTAAGATCACAATGAGGGTTGAAGATGTTGCCGGTGAAGATTGGAGGGGTATTACACGAACAATTACAGATGAATGGACATATGTTGAGGGATATCTTACTGTTCAGAATGTAGTCGGATCATTGAATGGAGTTTACATGTATCTAAATGGACCAGCTATTGGTACTGAATACTGGGTTGATGATGTTTCGGTTGAGTTTGTCGAAGCTCTGACTAGCTCTCCAAGCAAGGTAAGTCCGGGTATCTTGTTCATTCTATGTTATAATGCTTGATTTAACTCTTCTCTCATGGCTCATACTTGCTTGATTCTTTATATATTAGTCTCCAACTCCTGTACCCTCAAAATCCCCAACCAAGTCACCGGTTACAACCGATCGTATGCTGTATTGTGGAGCACCAAACAAGTGTTCAGAACTTGGAGGAGATGAGGTTGTGGCTGATATGAGTGATCAACACGTAGTACGATGTTGCACTGAGAATACGGCACTCAACTGGTCAGACAAGTGCTTGACAATCCAAGGAGTTTATGGTACCACCCCCAACGAGTGTTACATGAAGAAGACATTTAACGAGGCAATGCAGATTTGTTCTTCATATGATGGAGGTCGTTTATGTTCAGGAGAAGAGATGAAAGACAAGTGTGCATCTGGAACTGGATGCGGTGCAAATACCAAGCTGGCTTGGGGGTGTACAGCCTTCCAAGGTTCATGTTCATCTGATACCGAGTGTTGTTCTGGTCAGTGTAACCAAGGAATGTGTTCAGAAGTTAATCCTCAACCTTCCGAGCCAACCACTTGGTCACCGACAACTGCAGATACTGCTCAGGTAAGTCATGATCTGTGGTGATGAAAGATGTGTATTGTTTTGCCTAGCTCTCTTGGCTGACTTGTATTCCTACTCTTCTATACTTTACAGCCCACACCGCCTCCTTCACCGCCACCCACGCCCACGCCATTTCCTTCCCCTCCTCCTACTCCTCAGCCCACTCCACCATCTATGTATGGCAATGGCCCGTTCATCACCCATGAAACATCTTCTGATATTGTCACAATTCCTCGACCTCAGGTTCCAAACTTGAATGAGCCAAGGACTAACTGTCCTCATCAAGAAACTGGATTACTTTCATGGCACAACTCGAACACATGGGGTGGTCAAGTTCCATCATCAGGAGATGTTACCTTGCCATCCAACTCAAAAGTTATCATATCTCAAACTGTCACTTCGGTATTGGGTGTGATCACAGTACCATCCTCTTCGGAGCTAATCTTTGATGAGAATGAATCTTCTCCAATCACTCTTGATGTTTCTGGTATGGATGTACAAGGAGCTCTAAGAGCTGGATCAGAGACTTGCAGATACTCCACTGAGCTTATCATCACATTACATGGTTCACGGCCTATAGATCTCAACATTCAAGGACAGAGCAACACGGCAGTGCCGACTTATAAAGGCATCTCAATTAATGGCGGAATCATTAGCCTACACGGGAAGCGGTATTATCCTACGTGGACAAGACTTGCCGAGGCGGTACAAGCTGGTCAATCCTATCTTCTTGTTCAAGAGCAAGTCAACTGGGAACCAGGGCAAGAGATTGTGTTGACGACTACTGCCATACATGATTCTAGAGAGTGGCATAAGAATGAGATCATGACCATTGATTACATTGTGAATAATCCAGTAGCTGGAGTTGGCTCAGCCATTCATTTCACCACACCGGCTGAACACGATCATATTGCAAACGGCAGCTACCAAGGAGAAGTTGGCTTACTTAGTCGAAACATTAAGATTCAGGGAGCGTCTGATGATTCAGATCCTACTGATACAGCAGGAAATTGCACCGACAGAAATCATTTCGGATCTAATCTTGCCCCTTGTCCAAACAAGTACAAAACGGTGAGTACTGCTCTGTTTGGTATACATTGATAGCCTTTTGTACACATCATGTGAACCTTTACTCATTCTACCTTCTTCATCTCTTTCTACAGGGCTTTGGAGGACACATCATGGTGCACTCATCAGGAAAGGGATATGTCCAAGGGGTCGAGTTATTTAGGATGGGTCAAACGAATATCCTTGGAAGGTACCCTTTCCACTTTCACGTCCTTGGAGAAGAGTGTTCTGACTGTTACTTCAAGGAGAACTCCATTCACAAGTCATTCTATCGATGTATCTCCATTCATGGAACTCATAGCACTACTGTCTCTGAAAACGTCGGCTATGATGTTACAGGATACTGCTACTATCTAGAAGACGGCGTAGAAGAGGATAACATTCTATCATTCAACCTCGCCGCCCATATCCACCCCGTGAGCAATATCATTGCAAACGCAGGAGGAGGACAGTACATACCAGTGTTTGCACAGAGTAAAGATTTGATCAATCCAGCCGATGTAACCGCCTCAGGTTTCTACATTACAAACCTTCACAATGATGTTATCGGCAATGCTTGTTCAGGAGGTTGGTCGGGCTATGCACTTCCTGTACTACACTCTCCAATTGGTTCACATAAGAATGTGAACATGCGGCCGGGAAATAGACTTACTAAAACTTTTGATGGTAATACAGCTCATTCAACTGGTTGGTGGTGGAGTCATGCAGGTGCAATCTATTCTGGAGGAAGTCTATACTACAGCAGCCAATACCCATCCAGATTAGAATACAATGCGGGTAGAGATCAGGCAAAGGGTGGCAGATCTCCATGCTTGACCGACTATTGTTCTACTAATGGGGATTGTGGATCGTATTGCTTCGAAGGAGAACGAGCTTGGTATCAACTATCCAACAGTAAGATCTTCCTCACGGCTTCGTCAGGTTTGAGTTCGTGGAGTGGAGGCATGGAAATAGAAGGTTTCGAAGCACATGATGTGGAGCTGGGCTTGGAGTCTCTATCTGCTATTGGTTTTGGCATTAGCGACTTCTTCATTGAATGTCGTTCTGGAGAAGAATGGGATATGCCAGGGAATCCCAGCCAAGTCAGTGCAAATGGTTTCAAGTGGTATGATACTAATCAAGAGCATATAATTACGGCGGCAACATTCAAGAATTGTGGATCAAGAAAGAGTGATAACGTGTACGATAGTTCACCCACCCGTGGTTGCAGTACAAACTCAGTCAATGGATGTACATCTTCCTCAAGTGTTTGGAGCTTTGTTGTAAGTATTGTTATGGTGATGGTATTCCCAATCTATATTAGAGGATACCACAATAAATTGTATCCTTCTCGAAAAATGACACATCTTATGCTCAACTTTCACTAACACTCTCCTTTGCTACTCCTTTTCTTCTCAACCCCAATAGACACACTCGGATGAACACACACCGGAAGTCATGCAAGCTACAAGTGATGTGACATATATTGATTGCGGTAGACGGTTCAGATTGTATGATTATGCTGACAATAACAATCCCTCATCGGTTAGCGGTCGGACACAGAATTGGATGGACATTGATGGATCTACGAGCGGTCTCAACGTACCGACAATAATCGGAAGTGGACTTTCTGATACAGGACATTGGTTTCGAGTAGAAGATGGCGTAGTCTATGATCCCGAAGGGCCATTGTACTTCATCAAGAAAGATAATGGACCCGAGCGTAGCCTCGGTCACATTCGACTAAGGTTTGATGATTCCCTTTACAATTCTGTCGGAAAGACTAGTTGTATGAATGGTCCAAAGGGATATTCTCAGAATAATGCTCATAGTCTATGCCCCACCATTGGCAGGATTAGACATTTAGGCCCCTTGTTTGATTCATCAAACGACTCGACTGGTGGACTTCCCATCACGGCGAATGCCATTGTCTCGGGACCTACGGGTGGCTTCGGTTGGTTATTGAATCTTGATGCGGGTCCACCAAAGAGTCTTCGTATTGATCAAATTGAGATTCAAGATGTCGTTTCACCACTGATACTAGCTATCCCATATCCACAAGGGACAGGCTTTACCATCCAAGCTATGGTGCCGTGGTGCACACCTTCTTTAACCCATTCATGTACAGAACAGTTTACTCCTGCAAGCTCTGTTACCGAAGTCCGATATTCTCAAGGCAACAAGTATTACTATGATGACGCTACCAACTTATTATATGTCCGAATCATCATGGCGCCGCAGACTTATACGGGTGACAATCTGTACAGTCCAACAGCTCAGTGGCACATGTGGTCTATGAATGATCTAAACAACAAGCAATATGACAAGAGGAAACATGCATTAGACAGATATTCATTCAATGTCATCACCTTGGCAAAGTACAATACCGCCAGTTACTTGCAAATCGAGGCAGATTGCAATCCCAACTCATCTAGCAAGTATTGTAGTACAACTCCAACTTATGTCGAGCCACAAGTCTGTCCACAGGGATATGTTCAAGTGGCCTATGACAAGTGCTGTGTATCAGCTGGTTCATCAAACTGTTATGACTTTACAGCACCACCCACACAAGCCCCCACTTCGCCACCGACATTTGGTACAAACTCGAATCTGTTTTATAATCCGAGTTTTGAGGATGGGTCATTGACGCCATGGTATACCAATGGCGGATCGATAGAACTTGAGAATGGTATCAAACATGGATCGGGTACTTCTTCTGTACTTTGTAAAGGTCGAACAGCAACTTGGCAGGGAGTAGAACAAGACATGTTAGCTGGCGTCGGAGTCGGAGGAACAAGATTTGTCGCTGGGAATACATATCATATCATGTTTTGGGCAAAGTTAAAGAATACGGGTAGTGCCACTGTGAAGATAACAATGAAGGCATCGTATAATAATGGTTCACCAGTGTATAGCGGTATATCAAAGAATCTCAATAACTACAGTTGGAACTTGATTGAGGGAGATGTTACTTTGGATGGAGGAAGTGGAACGTTAACAGAAGCTAAGTTATATGTCAACGGTCCTCCAAGTGGAGTAGAGTTTTGGGTAGATGAATTGTCTGCCGTTTTGGTATGAGTATCATTTAAGATATACTAAGACATACTTACATGTATAAGTCTTAAGATCAACGAATATCATTCTTATCTAACTTTGAATTGGTATCCTCTTCAAAAGATTCAAGATATGATTCTAATTCTACCCTTGCATCACAACAGACATTAGCCTAATATGGTATTCTTCATCAAGTCATACATACTGAGGCTGTTCACATAAAAGTCTACATAACAAAGTGATCACAATAACCACATTTTCAAAGCAGGCCCATCGTGAAACGAACTGTATCGCGTGGGCACCCTACCATGGGGAGTCATTATGACTGGCTCCACACCTCACAATTAGCCTATGCGACACCCTCAAAAAGAGATAAACTTACTACACCGGCTCTCATGTCGTATTAATCTACTGCCAAACTTTCTCTCTGATCTTGGCATCCCAAGAAGATATTTTTAATCAGCCGAGCCCTTAATCTTTGAGAAAGAACAGGCATCTCACTTGCACATTCTCAATTCCATGAGAGTTGAGAGGCTGAGCAAATAAGGCAAATTAAACAAACAATATAATCCACAAAGAGAAACAAAGCAACAAATAAGAGAGGGTATTACATAGCCCGTCGAATAGTATATTATTATATCAATGACCGACCATCGGTCCAGCACGAAAAGCAGCGCGGTATCATTAGACGATTTACTAAGCAACAAGGAACAGTCTCAATTTTTGCAAAGAGGTGATTCCTCAAGATCAGCAGGACGACGTACCGAGCTAGCAACAAGCTACACTGCCTCGTCAAACAATACATTTACTACATCAAACACTTCATTATCAATTAGTGATAGAGCAGGAGGTGCACGTAATTCACCACCCGCTGGTATATCGCCTGATAGCTCGACAGAGGGAGGCTCATCATTCCTCAATAATAATAATAATATGACGCAGCCTGCACAACAAGAAGAAACGTCAATAATTAACAATCGGCCAAAAGAACGACCACCATTACCACAATCACAACAAGAAGGCTCTTTTACTGCTACACAACTCTCTTCAATATCATCACAGCGTCCTACATTTCGTAATCCCACTTCCTCAACTATAGGAGGAAGAGAGGGAGGAAGAGAACATAATAATAATGCAACAGGCTCATCAGGATTAAATAAAATGTCAAGCTTCAAAGAAGAGGAATTACATGACAGTATGACATTACCAGATGTCTTTGCCGAGGACACACCACCTCCTTCTAATAATTTTAATACTACTACCAGTGGTAGCGGCAGCAGTAATTTACATAATAGTGCCAAAACATCAAGCTCAAGAAGTATGAACTCCTCCACAAATACTAATCATACAAATTCAATAAATAATTTATCATCAAGAAGACTACGTAGTAATAGTACTTCTAAGAATCATCATTCTACAGGATCTAGTAATAATAGTGATGAAAGTAGTATATTATTGGATGTTAGTTGGGGTAGTCAGAATTATGATAAGGCATTGTAAGTTTCATTGTTATTTTGTTTATTTAATTTTGGGTGTGCGGTTGTCATTTTCAACATTTGGGGGGGATTTAGATTTTTATGCACATCTGCGATTTTTTTGTTAAGTTATTTTGTGTTTGGGGGGGGTTGGGTATGGTGTGTACATAGATGTGTATGATTCCTGTGTGGGGGATGTGTACTGCTTGAGTTTTGTGATGGATTGGATTTTAATGCAAATCTCATGCTCATTTTTGAATAAAAGTTTTAACTGCAATTGTGTTCGACTCACAACCTCCCCCCTACCCTCATATTTTACAGAACGCTCGGGGCATTTGATGACATGCTAGCAGTAAGCGAAGGTCATCGTATCTCCGGACAACCAAATCGTGTAGGCGGTGGACGTAGATTTAGTGCCAGTGCCGCGGGACAATCAATTAATAATAGCAATAGAAGTGGAAGTGGTGCCATCCCCGGCGGTGGTCATAATAATCTTGATGCTAGTTCGAAATTAACAGATTATTCCAATTCAATTAGAGAAGGTGGTGGTGCAGATGGATTAGATGTATCATCTAAATTATCGGAAAGTTTTAGTACACGAGATGGTGGGAGTAGAAGTGGTGGTACTACATCTTCCAAGTCTGGTGCGTATTTATTATTATTTTAATATGTGTTTGGTTGTTGCTATGGGGGGGGAGGAGGGGATTTAATATGCCAGGCGAGGGTATTTTTATTACGGGTGGGGAAGTATTTTATTTAAATTGGGGGATTTGTGCACATCATGTGTATTTAAGTTGGGGGATTTGTGGTACCCATGCCATTTCATTGCTTGCGATTTCTAACCATACTAATTTCCATACGTCACCTCCTTTTTAGCATTTTCCCGTGGATCAAAAGGTAGCAGGGCATCCTTTGGGCGGAAGAAGAATAGCAAGTTACGGCATTTAAATGAAGGCCACAACCTACTCTCTAGTTCGTTTAATACACAAAATACAAATAGTTCCCACCCCGACGATCCTGGGATGATACCACCCGTATTTAAAACTATACGTCGGTCATCGAATAGTTCAAATCAGCAAGTGGTACACGTCGATGGAGGGGGCGATGATGGAGCAAATATTAGCCGCAACCTTGGATTTAGGGCCAATAATCATGGAACGGACAGTAAAAGAAATATGGTCGTTCTGCCGGGGATATTAAAGAATCGATCCATGGCAAGTTATAGACGACGAGGTACCATGGAATCCACCTCATCAAGCAAATCCGCTAATTCCGGAGGTAGATTCCGCCGGGCAAGTAATGCATCAAATGCAAGTGATAATATGACGGGATTACAGGTATTGGCAGCCTCATTCCAAAGTGCAAGGCAGAGGAGTAGTAACCCCAAATTTAATTCTTCCAGTAAGGGAGGAGGAGGCAATAATAATCAAAATGCAGGATGGGATGATGAGCCTCAATCCCCATCACGATATGTTCAATATGCAACTACACCCGGCGGCGGTGGTCAACAGCAAGATGAGGACCGTCCAAATAAATTTGAACAACGGGGAAATACCGTGCCAATTTCATCTATACCAGCTCCCTTGAGTAGAGTTCGATCTGATTATCAAATGCAAAGTATACGCTCCTTACGGAATATACAAAAGCAGCAAAATCCCGATGATTCTGGCGGAGATCCGGCATTATTGGATAGAAGTACTGAAATCCCCAGCTTTAGAAGATCCAACACGTCATCGGCGGGGAGTGGCATGGATTACAGTGATTCACGTAGAGATGCGCAAATTAATGAAAGTGCAAGGATGGATGAATCGGATAATTTAACTGAACGGAGTGGTGGTTCGAGGAAGGCAGGCACAGATGATGATAATGAGTTAGTTGCCGAGGTTGGGGGTGCGGCATATTTAAAAGCTAGTCGAAGAGTATGGGCTATGCGGATAGCAGTAGTACTGACTTTTATTGGTGAGTGTAACAATTTTATTTGTGTTCAGGGGCATTTTGCTCACCCGATCGCTGTGTTATTATCCTGTTTTCTAATCCAAATACTTCTTTATTTGCAGTGGTATCCGTAATTGTCACCGTCTTGACATATACCTTCTTCCGCAACATGGAAAGGGATGTCCTTAAAAATCAGTACTTGGAATTGTCAACAATATTAGTAACAACCACGTTAAGGTGCATTCAAGATAAGGCCGCATCGGTCAGAGCGTTGAGTAAGATGTATTCGGGCATTTTAGGCACGGAAACGGGCGATAATGTTTTAAGGACGGCAAATCATCCACCCTCAGTCATAGCATCAGAAGAAACTTTGGCATGTGCTGCGGAGAATAGATTTAATTGGAAGAATACCTGGCCTAATGTTACAATGCCTGGGTATGATTCGATTGGTTCGGCAATGTTGGTCGTATCTCAATCTCGTGCGGCAGTATTTGCCCCCTTGCTCGATGGAAATGGTAAAGATTGGGAAAAGTATGCTGCAGATACAGCGCTCCCTCCCGTGAAGGGTGTAGTATCCGGTGGAATCCGACCAAGTACAAGTGCCGAGCTTTCCCGGAATTTGCAAGGAGAATCGTCATCGACACCAAAGCTTCAAGTTCCAGCCTGGCAGATTGCCCCTGAGGAGCTTACGGAAGGAGGGATTATGTGGGATTATTACTCTCACCCTCCGTATAGGGTGGTCATAGACCGTATATTGGAATGGAAGAAGGATGTGGATGCTGGACTAGTTTCAGGTGGCTATACTAGACACGGACGATCCATGTCATCTCATCAAGATATGAAGGACGCCGCGGGAGCACCTGGCTTTCCCACAGAACTTATGCCATGCAGTGACACTCTTCTCCCACTTTATCTAAACCCAGTCTCAATCGACAATCCGATTATGCTGACCAATAGTGAGGGCGAGAAAGCGCAGAGGTCCCTAGCCAGTGACGGAGGTGATGAAGATATGTGCACGGCCATTTTCTACCCAGTCTATGCAGCATCCCCATTTGAGGGTGGTTCCACGTCTGATGTTGCCGGATTTGCGGCCGAAATGTTCTCATGGACTGACGTATTGCAAGAAACCCTTGCATCATATGGGCCGCACGAGGTTCGGGTGGTTCTAGAATCAAAATTAAAGCTGCCGGATGGAACATACAGCACCAAAGCCGCGACGTATATCGTAGAAGATTACAGTGCCACATTTCTTCAAACTGGTCGAGCCACTGAAAGTCAATATGAGTGGACAATGTTATCATATACATTTCAGGTTCCAGATAACGATATATCATACACTATTGAAGTGTATGCTACTGATCATGTGGGGTATTTGCAAACTTATGTGAAAGAACCCATGTTCCTTATCATCATTGCGGCGTTGTTCTTCCTTCTGTCGGTGATAGTCTTCTTTGTGTATGATTACTTTGTCAAGTAAGTGTTTGTTGAGAATTGTGCTTGCCTTCTTCATCACCTCCTTTATCACATCTAATCAATCTCTCACCTCCCCCCTCTTCCAATAGTTATCGTCAAAAGGTGGTAGTACGAAGTGCTGCTCGTTCGGCTAGGATAGTTCACTCCTTATACCCTCAATTTGTACGAGATAGCTTAATGTCAAGTCGAAAAGATCTTAGAGATCCCATTGAAGCGGCAAATACTGACTCAACTCAGCAATATGATCCAGAAGACCCATCCTACAGAAGAAAGGGATCGATTAAATCAAAGGTTTCGGACTTTGTTGATACTCCCGGAATGCAGTTAAAGCGATTCCTTTCACACCCTACATCAAGCAGAGATTACGATTATAATCTATGTATGGAGATTGGAGAAATGGAACCAATTGCTGAAATCTTTGAGAAGACTACTGTTATGCTTGCAGATATTGAGGGTTTCACAGCTTGGTGGTAAGACTATTTCATGTTCTATCTCTGTCTGATTGCCAATGGGACGCTATTTAGTACTGTTACTCATCCTCATCCTTTTCTCAAATCCACAGTTCCGAACGTGAACCATCACAAGTATTCCGTTTATTGGAAACAGTCTACAGAGAGTTTGATATTGAGGCAAGGAAACTTGGTGTATTTAAGGTAGAGACTGTGGGTGACTGTTATGTTGCCGTGACAGGATTGCCCGATCCACGAGATGACCATGCAATAGTTATTGCCAAGTATGCTGTTAGATGTTTACTAAAGTTCAATGTGCTAACGAAACGACTAGAGGCAAATCTTGGGCCTGGAACGGCATCGTTGGGTATGAGATTTGGTCTGCATAGTGGACCTGTAACTGCGGGTGTTTTAAGAGGAGAGAAATCTCGTTTCCAATTGTTTGGTGATACGATCAATGTGGTGAGTATCATGTACAGTATTTGCAATTGTAACCGCCCTATCTTATATCATTGCTCAACCCCATGTACTTGACTTGTATAATAAATAGGCATCTCGAATGGAAAGCACTGGTGAGAAGAACATGATTCAAGTGTCACAATGTACTGCCGACTTGCTTAATGCTTCTGGCAAGGGTCACTGGCTTAAGCCAAGAGAAGGACCAGTCTCCGCAAAGGGTAAGGGTGCCATCAAGACATACTGGCTTCAGCCTAATAGACGTAGGTCATCATCTGCCGCCGCCTTTACACCAAGTTTACGTGAGAGTTTGAATGCTACTGGTCAGTCATCTGAGAAGGAGAGTACTATGCCAACAGTATCATTAGATCGTGCACTTCGTCAATCATGGAAGTGTATAGGAATAGATAGTGATAGTTTGGTAGCCAAGGAGAGACTGATTCGTTGGAATGCAGCCATTTTGGAATCATACTTGTTGAAAATCGTTGACAATCGAAATGGTCCATCTTCATTCAACGATTCTTATATTGAACAGCAATTCGTTCCATCAGAACAAGATAAAACGCTATCATTTTCGAATAAGCTATCAGAGAAGATCATGTTCCCTCATACTGCATATCGGGATGATTACTATGGAGTATCAACTGATATTGCCATTAGTTCCGAGGCACAGATAGAACTCCTTGAATATGTTGCAAGAATAGCTTCTATGTATAGAGATGTTCCCTTCCATAACTTTGACCATGCAAGTCATGTTACCATGTCAGCAAACAAGCTTCTCAACAGAGTCTGTACTACCTTTGAAGATGAAGAAGAAGACATTGCATCAGTGGCCGCTCGTACCTTTGGTATTAGTGCGGATCCACTTGCACAATTCGTGGTGGTATTCTCATCTCTTGTACATGATGTTGATCACCAGGGTGTACCAAATGCCCAACTTGTCAAGGAGAATGATCCTCTATGTGCCGAGTTTGACAATCGAAGTGTGGCAGAGAAGCATTCCATTACCATAGCTTGGAACATTCTTATGGAAGATCGTTTCCGTGAATTACAATCCTTAATATTTGTCAACGGAGATGAAATGGTCCGATTCAAACAGCTTCTTGTGAACACAGTCCTTGCCACGGACATTGCTGACAAGGAGCGGTCGGCAATAGGCAAGACTAGATGGCAAAAAGCATTCCATCCTTCCTCGAGGAAGGATCTAGCATTAGATGAAAGTACCGACAAACTACTTGATGATGTAAATTTGCGCAGTCTTAAGGCAACACTTGTATTCGAACAGATCATGCAAGCATCGGATGTGGCCCACACGATGCAACATTGGGAAACTTTCAAGAAATGGAACAAACGATTGTATAAGGAACTATCAAAGGGATTTAGAGAGGATAGGGGAGCCGTTGACCCTAGAGACGGTTGGTATAAGGGTGAGATTGGCTTCTTCGACTTTTACATCATACCTTTGGCAAAGAAGCTGAAAGAGTGTGGCGTGTTTGGATCGGCGGCTAGTGAATATTTAGATTACGCATTAGAGAATAGACGCCGATGGGAAGAAGAGGGGGTCGACATAGCTAGGATAATGGTTGCTAAGAATGATGCACTTGTCGCCGAACAGAAGAAGGAGGCAGAGAAGGAGGCACAGGAAGCAGCCAAGGCTAAAACGACAGAATCATCTTTGGATGGAGAGAAGACTGACGCGTCAACCAAGATTTCAAACTCACAGAGCTCCCAAGAGTCATGGTTAGACGGCGAGAAGGGTGGATCAGCTCAAGAAGTTACAGGTGCTCTTAAATCCTCCATGAAGAAACAATGATTCCAAATAGGATGTAAATAAATTTAGTGAAGTAGTATTTGTTTATATGTTATATTCCGTTTCCCTGTACAAGATAGATATCTAACAAACATGGCTATGCTGGTTTGTCCCAATCACTTTTATATCCCAACTTTTCCATAATCACTCTCATTACATCATCAACCTTAGCCCGAACAATTAAAGCATTTCCCACCTCATTATCATATGGAGTTGTCTGCAAGTTGACGTCAATTTGGGTATTAAAAGAGAAGATAGTAGTAACGTTTATTAGTATATGTGGTTTGTAAAAGCAGTCAAATAGAGAAAAACTAAGGCCAAATGAAGTATTCAATACGGGACTTCATATTGAATACTTGAATTCACATGATAAAACAATACTAACGCGAACTTTCCTGCAAGTTGACAATAACATAACCTATTTTGTTTGCGGTTTTTGCCTTATGAGCAGCCTTCTTCTTCTTTCCTTCTTGT
>Ga0214477_100423_pt1 | contig 29472 bp, 23 predicted proteins | sample M1_20Mar14CPVII9_FD_165058 | JGI IMG/M metagenome (GOLD analysis project Ga0214477, IMG submission 165058) | Marine eukaryotic communities from Monterey Bay, California, United States - M1_20Mar14CPVII9sort6BwellC16 | ecosystem: Environmental > Aquatic > Marine > Unclassified | place: USA... | reverse complement strand
ATTCCAAGTGTCACACTTCGGAGCATCACCCCACTGAACTTGTTGCTCTTTGTTGAGATTGCACTTAAAGATCGAGTCTTCGTGTCCCATACAATGTGCTATGACAAAGCCATTATCTGGGAGCTGGCTGACAATCGCAATAAACTCATCAAAAACAAGGTGAGAGTCAACACCATATTCAACCGCACGTTCAGTTGTAATACCATGAACAGCAGTAGCCTTCTGTGCAATCTTGTGGAACTCTACGGTGTTGTACATCCAACGAAAGACGACAACTCCTGGCATATGGCCATGGCGGATGTCAAAATGACATGGGCAATCTTTCTTTACTATGTGACAAGCGTATCATATAACGAGATCAAGTGGAAGAACGATTCCAAAGTCAAACGGAAATCCATGATTCCTGCATACAAAACATACGAGATATCTGTACAGAAAAGAAAGTTCAATGGTTGTTGAATTTATCTAACTTCTGTCACTGCTCCAGGATTAGGATAGATTGTTCAGCCGTGTAGGCAAGTCAGTATTTACTTTAGCTAGCTTGCTGTTAACTACTCTAGTAGAAATTGTGTTATATTATGCTTTAATACTAAGGCCGTTCCATACACCTAACACAGGGTAAACTGCTCCCGCCTAAGCGGACTACGGTTAAACAAGCGGCAAACAACACAATACATAACAACTAATTGTGGCGCAGCAGCTGCAAGCTTCGGTGTTCTTCTGCTTCAAATTGAGAGTGGAGGTATGTATACTACAGTATATCTTCTTCTAAGGGTTTATGGCTGCCGCTGGGCTTCTAAGTGTGGTCTTATCTTTATACTTCTCTTGGTTTTGATCATGTGACAGTAAGTGTAGCGAAGGATCTCTCCTTTCTCTCACAACCTAATAAAACCATCTTGTTCTTTGGTCGACTTCTTTGGCTTTCTTGACAGCTTTTCTGCTATTGCTATCCATCATAGAGACCATAAGCCCAAAATTTCCCAAATTTCCTTGCCCATTTTTCTGGCCACCCAGCTGTTGCTCCTTTGCTTGTTCTCTCTTTGCTTTTGCTCTGTCCCTGCTCTGTTGTTTCTTTGGCTCTGGATTGGCAGCATAAGAAGCTCTTGCCTTTTCTCTTGCTTTTTTGTTTTCTTCTTCTTTTTTAGCCTCATGCCGACGTTTACGTTGTGCCAATAGTCTAGCTTTATTCTTCTGATAGTAACTTTTATTAGTGGTAGATTTAGCAAGTTTGGCCACTGCTAAATCCATTTCATCTGGCACTGGCAGAGTCCGTTTTCTCTTCTTTTCACTCTTCTTTTCTTGCTTACTACCAGAATTCTTGGCTGGGGGGTTAGCTGATTCTTGTTCAAGTTGCATTAGTTTATGTTCTTCAGGAGTTGGTTTTCTTGCAAGAGATTCTCCTTCCACTTTCATGCCTATGTTGGTATCCTTCATCTTATTATCCATGTAGTTATGTTTTGTTTTGTGGCAGAGAGTTATGTAGTGTGTATGTGTGTGTGGTGTGATCAGTTTCAGTTGGTATTGTGTTAGAGACCAAAGTTGATTTTATGAGCCTATCAAAGAGAGTGTGTTGCCAGCATCTTCTTGTCTAGTCACTCATGAGGTTCTTGTTCACAGTTCTTAGACTGGCTGGAGTATACAGACCAAGACACCCTGTTTCTCCTTCTTGGTGATGGTCATGTGACAGTAAGTGTGATCAAGGATACAACTTCTTTTTTATTCCCCTGAGTCTGAACATAGAATTTGATTTTGGATTGATATGGCACCACAGCTCTAAGACTTCTCCGAAGCTTGGATATGTCTAATACTCCACCAAGACCGTCATCTAACAGAGGAGGTACTCGGCCATCTCTCATGGGAATACCATCCCTTAGTTCTCGTCGACTCCGATCAAACTCTGGTACTGATCAGCAATCATTCACTGATTTAGCTGGTTTATCTCAAGCTGAGGTGAATTCAATTGCTCCTCCCTCACCTGTATATAAAATAGTATTGACGGGTGGGCCGTGTGGTGGTAAGACTACCTCATTGGCTAGGGTGAGTTATTTGTGCATAAGATGTGCTCTTTTTTATTGAATACTTTTTCTAAGAGTTGCAATAAATATTATGTTCCACTCACTATAAATTAATTTGTACAGTTATCACCATACTTGAGGGAACGAGGATTTGAGGTAATTACATGTCCAGAGGCATTTAGTTTACTTATTAGTAATGGTATGGCATTTGATTACTTGGCTGCAGTAGATGGGATGGATAATGTTGTACAGGATACTGTAATGGATATGCAAATTGGATTAGAAGATAGTTTTGAAAGAGTGTTACGAGCACGGGGTAAACCTGGTGTATTATTATGTGATCGAGGATTAATGGATGGGTCTGCATACATGCCACAAAAAGCGTGGGAAAGATTAATGAAGAAACGAGACATCTCATGTGTTAGTGAGTTGAGAGAGGGTAGATATAATGCTGTGTATCATTTAGTTACCGCGGCAGAAGGAGCAGAGCAATTCTATACTTTGGAAAACAATGCAGCAAGGACAGAAACTCCTGAATTAGCAAGAAAGTTAGATAATATGACAAGAGAAGCATGGGTGGGACACCCAAATCTGAAGATATTTGATAATAGTACAAACTTTGAAAAGAAGATGCAGAGAATTGTTGAAGAAACAGCAAAGTTAGTGGGTCTGCCTGCGCAAATGCAGAGAGTAACTACAAAGTTTTTACTCAAGAGAGTACCAGATCTTGCTGAATTTCCTGAAGATGTTAAATATCAGGTCTTTGACGTTGAAAAGGTATGTATTATATGTTAAACTGATTTGCATTTGGATTAATGAGTCGTCTCTGAAAGCTCATTATATCTTTCAGGTATATTTATATGATGAAGAAAATGTTACTCTGAATAATACAAATGAGGAGTTATTCAGTGAAGAATACAGCTTTATTAGAAGGCGTACAACAATTAATAGATCAGGAGAGGAAGCTGGTTCAGTTTATGGTTGGACGCAAGTGCAGAAAACACATGAAGGACAAATCATCGAGCGCAAGCGTATCATTACAAAGCGAGAGTACTATTCATTATTCAACAATCGTGATAAGAGTCGTCATATTGTGAAACAGAAGAGAATTTCATTCCTATGGAACATCCAATCATTTACAATTCATGTTTACAAGGAGCCTGTATCAGATATATGCATTCTACATGCACAAGTGAGGTCTATCTCCCCGGAAGAAGACAATGAAGAAGAAGATGACAAGAAAGGAGAAGTCGAAATCCCAACGTTCCTCGAGGTAGAGAAGAGATTGATGACCGATTCAGAAGCGGATGAACACTATGGTGCTTATCATCTATCATTGAAAGACTAAGGTAGTGTTCGACAACAGAGAGTCAGTGCTTTTGTATGCTAAGTTAAAGCTATGTCTGTACATGATTGTTGTTCTAATTTACACTATGTTCTGTTCGTCTACGAGAGAAGCTAACTCTAAATTATTATCCGAATACTCATCATCATCATAGTTGTAGTCACTTTCGTCGCCTTGCGGGTTCTTCTCTTCATTTGGATTGTAGCTATGATGCTTTCGTTTACTACAACTGCATTCTTTCTGTACCTGAACTGTGATATGTTCAATTCCAAAGTCCGACGTTGCAATCCGTTGAACCAGTCGTTGCACTATATTTGCATTACTGGCTTGGATATGAGCAGTCAAGGCTGTTGCACCATGAGAAATTGACCACACATGAATGCTACAAATGCAGGAAACTCCGGTAATTGACTTGATAGATGATTCAAGCTCACTCAAATTCACATCAGGTGGTACTCCCTCTAGTAGCACATTCATTGAAGATCGAATGATGCCAACTGTAGAAAAACAGATTATGGTAGAGAATATGACGCTTAAGATGGGGTCAATAATCTGCCAATCTGGTTTGTATCTAATCACAATTCCTGCAATAAGAACAGCTACTGATTGTACCAAATCGGATAGTACGTGTATATAAGCCGCTCGGAGATTGATGTTTTCTTTCGGTTTTCCTTGTTTTGTGTTGGAGTTTATCTTTTCTGAAGAAGCATCATGTGAATGATGAGCATGTGAATGATGAGAATGATCATGCTGCATAAAACTTTTATCACCAAATTCAAAGCTCAATGGTGACGACTTCTTCTTTCCGTTATTGTTGGTACTACTATCTGTGCTAGCAATTGTGCATATACTACTCTCGCTAGACTCAGCATGACTATGACTATGTTCATGATCATGATTGTCGCCCGGCATATGCACATGATTCTTAGAGTGGTAGGTAATGATATAATGGTGGTTAGAGATGAAACAATATAAGTAGAAAGAGTAACACGTGATATTCACATATGATATGCACATATGAGCACTATAACATATAAGCACTATAACATATGATATGTACACACAAGATATACACAACACTTACTTCAACACCAAGGACGAATGCAAGAGCAATATTAACTGCAACACCGATTGCAGCGATTATACTCATGACTTGACCATCAACATCTTCAATGACACCAGCAGTGAAATGCAAAACCAGTCGTCTTATTCCTTCTCCCCAGATGTAGAGACTACATAAAGCCAGACTACACATACTAAAGAGTGCAGCAAGTACCTCCCACCTTCGGTGCCCATAAGTCTAGAGAGATCACATGATGATTATTAGCATAATGTGTCGCAAGGAAGATATATCAAAGCATAGAGATCAAATGGTATTTGTTAGCAATGTGTCGAAGGGGAGGAAGGAGATGATGGCCACATTATATTATTAGTAAGTACTTACAAATCTCGCCGAGCCCTTCATAGCTGCTAAGTGACTTGCTCCTACTGCAAATAGAAATGACATTAAATCAGATGACAAGTGAGCAGCATCACTCAATACTGCAAGAGATCCACTGATAATGCCACCAACTATCTCTGCAATAAGAAAAATGAGACATAAGAGAGAAGCACATTTTAATCGACGCTGAACATCAGCTCGATGTGCTGTTTCGTCATCATGTACTATCCCCATACTTCTTAATAATCATAACTATGCAATGAATGGTCTGTGATGTAGTTGCATTGTAGAACCAATCTATCAGTCGTCAAGCAACGTGTTGTTTTTGTAATGGTCATTGTTTTACTTATGCTAGAAAAAATAAATGTCCGGTATCCTTTTCTGGACATAAGTGATGCCCTTGAGATAATGCCCTTTGCCCTCTTAACATCAGTAACAGAGTTGATGAGCGGCGGTACTGCAAATAGAGGCGGTGCGTGCTATTATATCCAAGAACAAGACAGGCAGGAAGATAGACCCATGATAGATATTCGTTTGTGAACTCAAGTAAACAAATTAATCTTATAGGTTATTGCAATTGCAACAACATAAGTCGGTGCATCAATTATAATAATAAATCATGACAAACAACAATAAACGGCCAAAACCATTGAGATCGTCAAGTCTACGTATAGCACAAGATCCAATTGATTTAGAATTGTCTGATGTAGCTCGAGCATCATTAGATTCATCAAGTCCATTATCTGACGATTATGAACAAGATAAGAATGGTCTTAGATTAAACACATCTGCTGAGGAGCTCATGAGTGATGATAGTAATGATAATATGTTTCAATATGGTACCGCAGATGATATTGGTAGTAATGGAGAATATTCTACTGAATCAGATAGATTAAAGAATGAGGAACATGTTATAGATATACTAGCCAATGTTGATAGAGATGTTAATGATGATAATGATGAACATATGGTTGTGCATCAAGAAGATAGTATTGGCAAGACTTTAGCTGGTATTGCAGGGAATGTATTAGAATGGTATGACTTTGCAGTGTTTGGCTACTTTTCAGATATACTTGGAGATGTCTTCTTTCCTCCTCATCAAGATGGGCATGCAGCAATTATCGAAAGCTTTGCCGTCTTTGGAGGAGCATTTTTTATGCGGCCGCGTGAGTTCTCGTTTATTATTACCTCATTTATGAATTGAAATGTTACTGTTAACTAAACTCTTTTCAATCTCATGTCAGTTGGAGGAGTGATGATGGGTTTTATTGGGGACAAATACGGAAGCAGAAAGGCGTTGACGATTTCTATATTCTTGATGGCCTTTCCAACATTTGCGATGGGTGTGAGTTATGTATATTTGCTTGCATATCTTGTGTATCATATTTCCCGTATCTTATATAATTGTTATAATATGAAGTGTCTCCCTGGATATTCAGCTGTAGGAGATGCAGCAATTATATTGCTTACATTGGTACGATTATTGCAGGGTTTGTCGGTCGGCGGACAAATAATGAGTAGTTTAATATTCACGCTGGAAAGACATCCAAAACAAAAATGGGGATTGTATGGCAGCTATGTCATGGCAGCTGCCAATTTAGGTACATTATTGGGTGGTGTTGTGGCGACTATACTTCGAAGGTCTTTAACTGATGAACAATTGTATGCATGGGGCTGGAGGATACCCTTCCTTTCTGGTATTTTAGTTTCTATTTCTGGCTTTTACCTAAAGAACCATGGAGGTGATGATGAAGGACATCATGGTCATGGTCATGGATCTCCATCACAAGCAAATTCAGACACGCCAAATCCAATAAAACTTGCATTCTCACGATCAAATATTAGATCTCTTCTTGCGGCTAGTATGGTGCCGTTGCTTTGGTCGAGCGGCTTCTACCTAACTTTTGTTTGGATGGCCGTGTACATGGCAGATCTTATTGAGACCCCGGTACCTAATTCTTTTGCTGTCAATAGTGCATCACTGGCGTTTAGTGTTTGCCTTTTCTTCCCAGTTGCCGGTTGGATGTCAGACAAGGTTGGACGAAAGAAAGTAATGTCTGTTGGGGGATTGGTAATGGCTGTGGGGAGCCCTATTATGCTTAAGATGATCGGCACAGGTAATGCAACGACTGCCTTCTGTGCCCAAATGATCCTAGGTATATCATTATCGCTTTGGGGCGCACCGATGATGGCTTGGTTAGCAGAATCATTCGAACCGGCCGCGCGACTGACATCAGTATCAATAGGGTATAATATAGCACAGGCATGTGGAGGTGGACTAGCACCTGCGATTGCAACAGAGCTTGTTGACAGAGTTGGTGTCGAATCGCCGGGATATTATATTACTATTATTGCTTCAATAGCGCTTATCGGCCTGCTATGCATAGCTCCTCGGTCGCCAGTTCATTTCAGTGTGCTCTCTTCGAAAGAGGAAGAAGAAAGCCAGACTAACTCACGAGATACTAGAGGAGATAGAGAGTTGATATGATCACTTTAAATATAAACTCTTATATCACCTTAAATCATACTCATGGGTATCCTTTATCATTACGATACCAATATACAGAATGATATGTCCCTGTATCAACCTGCTGTAGATAGAGGCATATGAGAGGTACATCCTATACTTTCAATACACGCTCTGGCAGAGAGCTATAGTGAAGGATATTTTGCTTGGAATTATATAAAACGGGCATCTATGTACACATAGGGGGGTCGATCATACTACAACACAATTATTCTAGTCTATTTTTCTTCGTCTGAGTCCTGGCCAGGAATTAGCCCTTCTGCACCACAAATGCTAAATCTGGATTCATTGGCAACAAATGCTAAATCATCCTCCGGGAAGGAATTACTGCTTCCTCAATACAGGCCTCCAGCAATTGAAGTATACTCCATACCTTGCGGATTATTTGACATCTGGACAGTACAGGCATAACCTACGGTCGGACATTCGATTAGAAGAGAGTTTGGCAGTGGCATTGTCTTCCTTTTTTCAACTGTCAGCATTAGCATCTCCAGGTGAAGTCATTTCTCCTGAGGTTGTTCACACTATCCTTGGAAAGGTTGACTCCAGGTTTAACAACTACCAACAACACGATGCTGCTGAAGCTATGGCAACTATTTTAGATCGGTTGACATATGAAACCTCAAGTGTAAAAACTAAGATCGAACATCCTGAGAGACTGGAAGGGGAGAGTGTGTTGGATCACGCACGTCGTTACCATGAAGAGTACAAGTCGAAGGAAAACAACAGTCCATTGGTTGACACGTTGCACTGTGTTCAAGTTAGTAAGGTTACTTGCGACTGTTCAAAGTGTGGACATTATGAACGTCAGACGTGTGATCCTTTACCCCAATTCGCTCTTGAAATACCCACTAATGAGGATGGACGGCCTGTTGCAAGTTGTTCAGTGAAGGACTTGATGGATGAGCATACAAAGCCCCAAGAAGTTCCAGATTTTAAATGCCCAACTTGTGAAAGGAGATTAGTGGCAACCAGACAGCTGACTATTCTAGGTTGTCCACCGATACTCATGATTACTCCTAGGAAATATCAAGAAATCAGGAATGGGGAAGGCAAGTTTATTGAACTCAAGAAGATCGATGTTTCAGTTGATGTTTCTTTGGATGTAAATGATTTTTCTGAATGTATGACGCCATTGGATAACGATGTTGAAGCCCACTATGAACTATGTTCATCAGCTAATCAATGTCAGGGTGGTTCTTTAGGCGGTGGTCATTATGTATCAACTGTCAGAGACTTCAAGTCAGATACATTCCATTGTTTCAACGACAGCCGTCATGCAGTTGTTTCTTCTGATAACAAGTCCAGCATCATCAACAGTACAAACTACAACTTGCTCTTCGTTAGAAGAGATGTTGTAGAGCAACTCAGGCATTCAGGTGCTCAGTTACCACAAGATGAGCAAAATGATAAGCCGATTGCTTCCGATAGAAACGGTAGTAGAGTAGAAGATACGAATGGTGGTAGTGATTCTGACGTGCACATGGATGCAGATGTTGGTAGTGTGCCGAATGAAGCTGCTAAGAAGATCGAATGTAAGTGAGGCTTGACATATCTGTTCTACCCTTGAAAATACAATCTCATCTCTTCTGTCGTTCATGTTGATATACAGTCCAAGATTTAGTGAAGCAAGCTGAAGATGCCCATCTAATAGAGTCGTACAGCGAAGCCGCTGACTTATGCACATTAGCCTTGGGTATTTATTCAGATAACGTGGAGGCTCTGATACTTCGTGTTCGCGCTAACTTGAGGTTGAAGGGTAAGATCTTGTTCAGTACCATATGTCTTTCAAAGTTATTCATTTACATTCTCACCAAACACCACTTGTTCTTCTTTTCATAGAATGGCAAAGTGTCATATCTGATACAATGATAATATTAAGTATAGACAGTACCAATGTCAAAATGGTATACAGTCGGGGTAATGCTAGGATGAAATTGGGAAAATATAAAGAGGCATTGGACGATTTTAATGTTGCACTTACATTGTCACCTTCAGCGCCCGAGATAGCCATGTTGAAGAGGAATATTGCTGTGTGTACCAAACATCTTCCTGTTTCTATAGATGTATCAGATGATTTGGATGTGTATGAGACAATAGAAGAGGACGATTCACCAACTCCAACAGATGATATGATTGTGTGTATGATTGCCTTGGAAGAGGAGGATTACGACGAGGTCATCCGGGTAGCTACGAATATCATCTCGGCGGATTCTACTTCTTACAAGTGGAATCATATCCGTGGATTGGCTCATCAAGCGCTGGGCAATTACAAGGATGCTTTTAACGATTATATGGAAGCTGACTCTCTTGATCCAACAGATGAGATTAGGAGAGTATTGAATGCTAGAGGTAAAGAATGTTTGGAGAAGCTCAAGGATTACAATCTTTTCAAACTGATTAGTGACTCGTCAGTTCCTCCAGAGTCTTTGAAGGATTTTTCGAAGAATGATATCCTTAAAGCAAGAAGATTTTTCGAGCAAGATAACCTTGAGAACTTGGCGAAAACGACACTAGGCAACATGAGCCGCTTCATTCCAGTTACCACCAGGTCAGCAAGTACCAATTATACACGATGCGGGGTGGTAGGATCTTTCCCAGTCATAGGTCAACATGCCGAGGAACATGGCCCGTTATATAGCCGAGGAAGGAATGTGATACCACAGGGACCTACTCCTTTGGAGTTCTTCAGAGCTATGCGAGTATTATTGATGCAGCAACATGGCGTCTCTTCCGAATTGGCCAACATTATCGCCATGCATTCATTTGTATGGGTTGATTTCGTTCCATTCACTCTTGATAAGAAAGCTTCTACGAAGGGTGTCGATCATGAAAACTACGAGACTCTAAAGAAGAGTTGCGAAGGAGCTATTATCAAATATATCAGTGATGTTGTAGCACAGTTACATCTTACACACATCATGGTTATCGGTAGACATGCAAAGGAGTTTGTTGAAAAACATCGTGATAAGTTATTCTCTTCGGAAGTCAAAGTCTACTATTGTCTTCATCCATCAAAGATGAGTATGGGTGCATCAAACCATGAAGTATTTGATGCTCTCACTACTATGAATGAAATGATATACGATTTACGTGGAGAAGAGTGCAAACCAATCAACATCGAGCTCATGGAAAACAACTTTCAGACTTACATCAGGGATCCAAATGTGTATGTGGCACTATATGATGGAGTTGATATCTTCTATTCACCAGGTGGTCGTGATGAAATGGAGAATATGATCCGTGAGAAGGGTGGTACGTTTAGAATGGACAACTTTCCAACCCAAGCGGACTTTAAAAGTGGCAAAGTCAAAGAAGTTGCAGGATTGACACTAAAGATGTATGCACATGATAGTGATGAGGCTGTCAAGCTCAGAGATATGAAACCCGGACCACAGACGGGCACAGACGAGTTTAAGGAGTGGGAGAAACAGGTAAAAAGGCCTGAGCTTTTTGTACACTCGGTTGATCTTGATACCCTCAAGGTTGTTAGTATTATTGGGGAGCCTGCATCCACTATTATTGGCATCAACAAATGTGGTAATATCAACATTACCAACAGAATCGTCGGGGAACTAAATAAAGATTTGAAGAAGATTGATTTGAACTTTGGAAGGGGGAATAAGCCGGCTTGGTCTAATTGGAAGAAAGCAAAGAAATCTATTGAGAAGGGGTTATCACTGTTGATCTGGCTCAGAATTGAAGAGCAGGTACCTGGCGCTAATGTGGTTAGTCACCCCTCTGGAGACAGTTATCATCTACCATTCATACTATCAGGAGTACAACTTGATCCAGGGACACCAGCGACTGTCAAATGCAAAGAGGTTGGTGTCCTTGCTCTCGATGAAGACGATTTCAAGACTGAGGTTGCCAAATTGAAAGTACTACCAAAGAACAAGAGGCTGCAGTACAAGACCACCGCCAACAGTAAGTCCACGTTCTCTGTTCTCTTTTTAGTCTCAAAATATAGCTCACACTTATATATATTATCATCACTTGAACTTAGAATGTTGCAAAATTAAGGGATGCAAAAGTAAGCAACAAGGCAAAAAAGATCATTTGTGTTCAAGTCATCACACACAGTTTAAAAAGGCCGGCAGAGATACAACAGAGGGTGATAGTTGAAACAAGAGTCAGAGGATGATAGTTGAAACGATGCGGTTGCTTAACCGTGTAAGATAGAGCATTTAGGATTAATCATGTTGATTATATATTCAGTAGAACAATTGTCAGTCAATCAAAAAGATATCTATGTATATAATTATTCCACTGTATCTATTGCAAGTTCATACACCGCTTAATCAATCTCCAGGTCCGCCATGGATCTTCCTCAGAAGGAGCACCTCCCATAGCACCAAGTTCTCTTCCTGTCCCCCTTAGGCAAGGAAGAATTCTGGCTAGTTTGAAGGACTGTTCTCGAAAATAATTCTCTACGAGCTGCTTCACTGAATGTCCACATATCTTCTTCATCTACTGCAAATGTATTTCCAGCGAAACTGAGAGTACTGATGACACTACTGCGCATATTCTCTTTCATATCGAGACCACTATTCCTCCTGCGTTGCTCATGATCCATCCGAATTGGTATCATAGGTGGCTCTTGTTGTTTAAAGGATCCTCCAGATTCATTGGCCAGTGATGCTGACAATACTGATTGAACAACTAGAGAGCGGAGTTCCGCGGGATTACAGACATTTCGATAGGGCACTTCCTCCGTTAAACCTATCACATGATGTGTAGCCGACCGTACTGGAAAGGGCATTGTCTTGAAGTATGTCTTTAGTGTCTCTCCAGGCAAAGCTGCCAATAGAGCAATAGGCGAGTAGAGATTGACTGCCTCGACGAGATTCCATACCTCTTCCTCTGATTTTGCTAGAGTACCAGCACAAAAGTTCTCTGCATACCAATTCTTATCACACCTCTCTGGCAAGTTTCCTCTCGCTGTTGACCCAGCTGGTGCACAGGAACACCTCCATAGATTTAATAGTGAATTGCGTTCGGAATCATAAATTCTCTTTCCTACTTCCCCACCATGACTTCCCAATACATCAAAGAAGTGCCTTGGTATACAGCACTCTTTTGCTACGTGCCGAGAGAGAATAACCATCGGCACCGAAAGCGCCTGTGCTCGTTTATAGAATCGTTGTGCAGACTGCATGTCTAATCTATGATTCTGAGCTGCAGGATCTGGGACCAGTATCTTCTCGTCAGTAAGGTTGACTTCATTACTCTCCTCCTGATCAGTTGGCAAGGCAGCCCAGCCATATCTTGCAGGCCATATCAACGCGCCGCCAGTATGCACCACGCGCACTGTCTTGTTTCTAAACAACTCGGGATGACTCTCTGCAAATGGCCAAACACTCGTAAACGTGGCTGTTAGAACAAGTGTGACACCAATGGGAGGCGATGATTCGTACAATTCACAAAATGCTTCAGTTGACTTCATCTTGTGCTCATCCATATCTTTTCCAGAGACTACAACAAACTTGACATGAGCCAGTCCGATAGAAGATAGTGTATCTCGTATCGTCTCTGCAAGTGCGGCTAGAGTAGATGGCGAGTTATCTACTGGTGTAGCTGTGGTTTTTGCTGTGGATTCATCGTCATCATCATCTGAGCTAGGAGTGTATTCCAAGTCAACTGAGCTCACACCATGTGGAGGTCGTCTAGCTTGTTTCGAGTCGGAAGGATAGATTGACACAATAACACCCAATACACTCGCTAGACGCATATCCCAAAGACTTCGTAACATTAGACACGTCAACAATGTATCAGCAAGGTTATCCCAACGTAGTTGCAAATGTAGAATAATGTGGGGTTGGGTATGGTGGTTGCATAAGATACCTTCTCGATACCCCGTTTTAAGAAGATTGACAAGCAGATTTGGATCCTTGAGGTTGTGTTCTTTATCACTGATACCAATCAGATTTCTCGTTCCTCTATCAAACGCCTCAGGAATGTTAGAACCAGGTGCTTCGAAAGGTGTCTCAACTAGCTTGTTATCTTGCTTTGCACGATCAATGGCACGTTGAATGCTGATCTCTCTCGGTTCCGGACATGAACTGCGTCTAGAAGACTTCCAGTGTTTGTTGCTGGATGACTTGGTCTCGTTATCAATCATGGATGATCTGCGTCTATCTACACCAGCCGTTACTGTCTCATCGCCCTCTCTTGTCACTTCCGAGCTATCAAGTCTTTTGGTTTGCTCTCCCTCTTGACCAAAATCTATAGAGATGATACCACTATCTCGTCTCTTCTTTCTTTTAGCTTGCAATGGGGGTAAGACTGACGGATCAAAATAAGCTTCTCTCACAGCTGGTATCGCTGCCAACAATGCAATTGTATCATATTGCATAAAACCCGTTACTAGATCCCACGCAGTATCTGAACAGCATCTACTTGGGTCATCGTCGCCACCACAAAATGTGTTTATGAACCACTTCCGATCACATCGTGGTGGTAATCCCTTTCTCATTTTTGGATCATCAGAGCATGCACGTTGCCACAGTTGATCTATACTTGCACGTTGACTATTCCTCAATCGCCAGCCGATTGAACTTCCCGTCAGTGCCAAGTCATCGTATACAGACCGAGGCATCTTTGCAGCATAAGCGGCGTACCTCGAGACAACAGTCAGTGTTATATTCATCTTTTGACATTGGCTGTAAAAGAATGCACTAGCATCAGTATCAAACGTATTATTATGTGCCGAGTCAGGCTCGCATTCCACTTCTGAAAGTTTATTCCACACATTCGACGAGCTGTTTCCGGATTTGCTTTCTTCTGTTGCAAGAGATACAGGTTTGCACCCTCCCATGACAACTACCTCACGAGTCTTTGATGCAAATAATGAAGGATTGTCACGAACGAAGATTGCAATGTCCTTCATACTTGATGTGATGACAAGGGTGAGTCCCCCTTTAACAACTTTCTTCAAAGTTCCCGTATTATTAACCTTCTCCTCTCCAATATCCTCTACTTTTCCCACAGCTGCTGCATCTGTAGCCTCCCCGTTCATCTCAATATCTTCTCCAACATCATCCTCTTCATAAACATCGACATATTCAATATCATCTGCCTTATCATACAATCTCTGTAACAATCGATGTCCACTCTCCAAGCTTCTAGCTGCCTCTCCATCCTCGCGTATGATGTATGAACTCGCAGTAGTCTCAAATTGATCACTTGAATGTTTCTTCATCATATCTCCACCATCTGTACCTATTCCAACAGGTACACGATGCAACCCCAGCAAGTCTAACGTACCCCTAGTCAATCTTGCACGGGCAAATGATGGACTTAAGTTGGCAATTACACCCTCTAACTGTATCAAATCTAGTGACACCAGGTGTCGTGCCATAATAAACATCATCTCGTCGTCCAAATCTTGTCCGGGATCGGATATCAATAGTATAGGTATCGGTGCTCGAGGATTGAAGATTGACGTCGTTCCACCACCGTTTGATGTGGATACTCCTTTACTATTCTTAGAATGGTGTGAGGTTGAACATGTAGATCTGCGTCGAGCTGGCACACCCAGAAATTTGGATGCACGATCTTCCTTCATTTTGGTTACTATGTTTCGTGGTGGATGTTGCTTATTCTTGTCATACATCATATCATCATCGTCGTTATCATCATCTAGACTTAGCGGTGGCGGTATTACATTGACATCTGAATCTACTGTATCTCTATGCAGTAGATGCTGTGGTTGCTGTTGTGATTGCTGCTGATGTTTCTTTGTTGATATCTTATTACTCTTACTCTTTGCAGCATATATCCTACTACCAATTTTAGAGCTAATGTCTGTGTTCTTTTCTATTGCATCCTTTTCTATATCCTCTAAACGATGTTGCATCTCTTCTAATCTATCAAGCAACAGTTTATTAACATCATCATTCTTTTTTCTAGATGATGCAATCCAATATGTTGCAATGACTACACCTAACGAGGCAGTGATCATCACTGCTGGTAGCTTATTGCTATTACCACTCATTATATGATATATGATACAATACTTGTTGCAATGGGCTGGTAGTAGTTGTTTTGTTTTGTATATGTGGCGGGGTAATCAGGAGGTATAAATAAAAACACAAGATATTGATCACAAGATGTGCACAGATTTCACCATGTAACAATCGACGAATTACTTGCCCCCCTTGCCAGTCCTCTTATATCTTATACAACACCTGGCCAAACCTCCAACTAATCAAATGGATATCATTCTCGAGCTACAATCTTAGATCCGCCGGAGCACATTATCAAATAAATAAATAAAATGTTGATTGAGGTAGGTTCGTAGGTTAGGCCTTGAGGGTTTGTTGTGAGTTGTGAGTGTGTTTAGGATACCACGAAGTTCGATGAGCAGAAGCAAGGAGAAGTCAAAGAGAGTCAGTCAATAAGAGGATATGATACTATATGCTATTTAAAGTATGTTGACAACTACTACTAACTTACAATACTATTGACAAGTAACCTGATCAAACACTGTTTCTTGTAGTGCTGTTAAGCCAGTGAAATCAGCTAAGAACAGACTTCCATCGCTGCTAATACTATTCTTCAAGAAATTTACCGCTTGATTGTTTTGAGAGTTTGGGTCCTCAATGAATACAGGTATGATAAAGGTTCCTTTGTTTTTCGCTTTCGTCGCCGCATTTGTAGCTGAACCCTCGGGGTTACCTGAAGGTAACGATGGATATCCATCCGTAAGTATAAGCATCAAATTCTTTCGGTTTGAAAGGCTCGCATTATCAAGTGTTGATTGGCATGAATCAATTGCTCCAGCCAGATTTGTCTTGCCTCCAGTATATTTGAGAGTCTTGATAGTCTTGAATGCTTGGTTGGCATTCTCTAATGTATCAGCAACGGCAACATCCGATGCAAAGTGAACCACAGAAAAGTCTTGATTGGAAGGTAAGTCACCTAGTGCCTTGACCAAATCCTTGCTGAACTCGAGCATGTTTGAGAAGTTACTACAACATGTTGCCAAGTTGAAGCCACCTGAGTTGCATTGTCCACAGTTCTCGCATAACCCTTGACCTTGCCCGTGACATACTGAACCGGACATATCAATAGCCAAACAAAGATTGAAGTCACCATTGATGAGACACGTCGGCTTGGATGTTGTTGGGTCTAATGTGGCAATTGAAGGTTGTATTGTTGGGTTAAGTGTTGGCAATGGCGTCGTTGGCTCGAGCGAAGGCTCAAATGATGGACTTGGTGTTGGCTGAATATACATTTGCATTATAAGTTTCTGTATTACAGGATAGATTAAAAGTCAAAAAGAGTGTACTTACATAAAGAGTAGGCGGAGGACTCGGCTCAAGTGATGGGCTAGGTGTAGGCTGCGAGGTGTCATAAAGAGAGTAAATAAGATATGATGAGATATGAACCAAATTGCAAACACAATATGAGATACACATTTCATACCTCGTTGGATGGGGTAAGTGTCGGAACTTTGGAGGGGCCTCGGGATGGACTTCTAGTTGGCTAAAATGAGCAATATAAATGGTTAGAAATGAATAATATGCTTGCAACTCATACAAGTCATATCTTTACATACCTGAGCGTTTGGTGCCTTGGATGGACTCTTTGAAGGTTCTATTGTTGTAGGGGCATTAGTCATTGGAGATAGAGAGGGCTGAAAGAGAAAGGGTTTATAAGATGTTATATTCTTTAGTCAATAAGATATCACAACAATTATATTCGTCTTACCTTAATAGTGGGCGACCTTGAAGGAGATTGGGTGATAGGTGCTTTGCTTATTGGGGCGAATGAAGTTGGACTACTTGTATTGGGCGATCTCGAAGGAATAAGAGAAGGACTGCCTGTGATTGGTGATATTGAAGGCTGCAATGAAGGCATATCAGTGACTGGAGATATCGAAGGTTGCGTTGATGTAGGCATAGATGTGGTCGGTGCTAGTGTACCAGAACAAGAACCGACGAGCATCCATTTCTCTTGCCATAAACCAAATGAAGAGGCAGGCTCAAAAGCAAAACCTCCACAATCATAATCACTTGTACATTCGTAGACAATACCATCAACCTGTACTTGACTACCAATACCATAAGAAGTTGATGATGTAAATGATCCCGGACAGCCCCCCATGAATGCCAGCGGTAGCTTAGTAGGAGATGTCGTCGCTGGGGAAGTACTTGGAGATAAAGTACTAGGTGATATTGAAGGCTGGCGTGATGGCAACAGAGTAGGTATTAACGTTGTTGGTGCTAGTGTACCAGAACAAGAACCCACAACTTCCCATTTCTCTTGCCACAAACCAAATGATGACCCTGGCTCAAATGCAAAACCGCCACAATCATAATCACTTGTGCATTCATAGACAATACCATCAACTTGTACTTGCGCTCCCATACCATAAGAAGATTGTATTACAAATGAATCAGGACATGGACCAAGAAAATCAAGCGGTTGTTGTGTGGGAGATGCTGTTGTCGGAGATGTACTCGGTTGATATGTCGTTTCTTGCATAGAAGGTTCAAATGATGGGAATGAAGTATCTGAAACAATGGGATCAAGAGTAGGAGCGTGTGCATCATCGAATAAGCCATGCACAATGTCTTTCGAAGGAATGGAGCTTGGTAGACTTGATGGCATCTGGCTTGTGATATTGGGAGACACAACAGCACCAACAACTGATACCATTTCTTCATCTGGGGTATCATCTTTCTTGCCTAACACTACTCCGATAATGGCTGATATAATGAGGAGCAGAAGTAATAGTAAAAGTATCAAACTCTTCTGTCTTCTTCGTGGCTCCTGTGCAACAATATCAGTATCGCATTTGCTAGAGATATCATCGTCTAGAATTGCTTGTGCATCCTCAGTATGATCCTTCTTACTATCAGAGTCGCTTTGTGTTGTTGAATCATCATCATTAGTGAGGAAGAGCATTCCAGTATCTGCTGCATCTTGAGAACATATACTGTTCTTCTCGTGTTTTGAAGATACCCCTGCATCAAACTCTTCATCCATGCAATCATCGGTAGAAGAAAACTGTAATCTACCCACTTCTTTCAGCTTTGCATCAGATGTATTATCAATCTCAAGTAGATTCAGCCATTTGTCCTTATCAGAATTGTTGGAACTACTACTATCTTTTGTTCTAGGTTGATGATTAGCCCATACTCTTGATCCAATATCAATCTCTTCTTTATCACTCTTGTCATGTGATATTACTATACCACCTTCTAACACTTCAATAAGCTCATCCTGCAAGTTATCTATTGCAAGTTTCCCAACTTCTCTTGTATTCTTTCCTACTTCATTAGATGCTATATCATCTTGAGATAGCTTTCCCACCTCTCGTTCCTCTTTCTTGAAGACACTGTATTTGATATCAGGCACGGGCAGTTCACTAACTTCTCTTTGTTTATGCTTTATCTTTTCAACATATGAGATTTCGGGTGCATTATACTTTCCACCGAGCTCTTCTGACGACTTACCCTTGATGTAGGATCCAGCGTGAGCAGATGAATACCCAGCAGATGATTTGATTATTGAAGACTGTCGATTAAATCGCCACCGAGGAGGTTCCGGTGCTTTATACTGCTTCGATGGAGAATCCTCGGCAACCTTCACCTTATCCGGGGTGACATCAACTATTGGGGTTTGTTCAGCTGTGATGTCGGAAACTTCTGACAAATCTTCTGTATTACTTTGAGTGTCAGAGCATTCGCCATCATTAATAGGACCAGCTTCTTTGGTATGCACCTGAATATCGGCAATAGGAACTACTTCATCCATTGTCATGTGATGTGGGGATGATGCAAGGGGAGATTGGATATCTTTGTCCTCTCTATCTCGTAATATCATTACATATATAGATCATAACTGTCTAGTGCCTCCCCTCCACATACATCATCATCTGGGATAGGAAGAGTCTTCCAGATCACATATTGCTGCCATGTCAATCGTATCATTTTGCTTGCGCCCCTCGATCGAGTGAGAGAAAAAGGATAGCATTCAGCAATGCCAGTAAATCTTCGCAGACAAAAAACTTAGTAAGAGCATTGACAAGTTATGACGACGATATCGTAGTCTAGTTTGATACAATAAGCATACTGTACTCCTATATGATCTCTCTACATATCAATACCAGACAAAGGAAATTTAAACCACAATATATCCAGACAAGTTTAACCCGTGCAATGATGTTATCTTCTATAGATGATGAACAGAATAACAGAATAGTTTGTCTTAAGTTGTAATCTATTCATATTCTAGATTGTTCCTGGTCGTGGCCGAGTGTTCATATTAATTATTAGCCTGACAAGTAACCTGCTCAAACACCGTATCTTTTAACCCTATCAAGCTATCGAAGTCTGCTAAAAACAAGTTGCGATCACTGCTAATGGCATCCCTTAGAAAATCTGCCTCTGGGGAGTTCTGACTACTTGCCTCGAGTAAGATTGGTATTATGAAAGTTCCTTTATCCATTGCATTCGTGGCTGCATCAATAGCAGCGTTACCTGGGTCATCCTCTGGTACACTAGGAAGACCATCCGTGAGGATGAGCATTAGATTCTTTCTATCATCGGGTGAATCGTTTAAAGTCGACTGACATGCATCAATTGCGCCAGCAAGGTTAGTCATACCCCCTGTGTACTTTAGTGCCTTGATTGTCTTTCGAGCTTGATTGGCATTCTCTAGGGTGTCGGCAACGGCAACATCGGTACCAAAGTGTACCACTGAAAAGTCTTGCTTTGTGGGCAAATCTCCTAGTGATTGTACCAAGCTTTGAGAGAATTCAAGCATGTTTGAGAAGTTGTTGCAACAGACAGATCTTGTCTGTCCATTGTCTTGACATGACTTAAAATCTCCATCGCAGTTTGTACAGAGACCGCCTTGACCCCCATTACAAACTGATCCTGACATATCAATAGCCAGGCACAAATTAAAGTTACCATTGGCAACACATGAAGGAAGGGTTGGATCAGGGGTCGATATTGAAGGCTGAATCGTTGGATTGAGAGTCGGCAAAGGTGTCGTTGGCTCAAGTGAAGGTTCAAGCGATGGTTCTGGAGTCGGCTCGAGTGATGGGCTTGGTGTTGGCTGTAAACAGATTAAGAGAATGGTATGCATGAGATATTACAAAGCAAATCATTTAAAAAGCAAAGAGAGAGTGTTCGTACCAAGTCTGTCGGAGTCACTGTAGGTATTATTGACGGACTTATTGACGGCCTAGGAGTAGGTAATAGAGTAGGAGCATTTGTCACGGGTCTTGGAGTTGGTGGTTTTGTTATACCATCTTCAACCAAGGGAGGAGTTGGCTTCAAAGTTATTGGTGCTTTGGATGGCTCTGCGGTTGTTGGAAATGAAGTGGGCTAGACAAAGAAAGGTTGATGATATTGTGAGTTTCTGCTATATCTTACAACGGATATATGACACACTATACTTCGTACCTTATTAGTTGGTCCTTTTGAAGGATTGTTGGAAGGAGATTGAGTTGGGTCGAAGAAATTCACTGTCACTTGTGATGAAGAGACAACTGAAGATTTGACGGGTGATTTGCTAGGTTGTGGTGTGGGAGATTGAGTGACAGGTTGTTGTGTTGGTTGTTTTGTTGGGCTTTCAGTAATTGGTTTTGATGATGGCTGTTGTGTTGGGCTATCAGAGACTGGCCTGATCGATGGAGCTTTGCTTGGTGGTTGTGGTGTGGAAGATCCAATACTACTATCTGGTGATGCCGTCGGGGATGATGTCAATCCTTCAATGGGTATAAGAGAATCTACTACTTCACTATCTACCCATGGTATTTGTTCCGTGCCAATATTATTCTCTTCTTCCTCATTTTTCCATGGTGGACGTTGAACTACACTTGACCCTGTGTTATACGAGTCGCCAGGTCCAAAATATGAAGGGACTGAGCTTGGCATACTAGACGATACGCCTTGGTCTGTGGTATTCTCATCCGCAAGTATTACTGCAGACATTCTACTTCCCTCGCTTGGCCTTTTCGTACCGAGTACTGCTCCGATAATGGCTGATATTACAAGGAGCAGCAGCAACAGTAACAGAATTAACCTTCTTCTTTTTCGTCTTGAATCTCCGACGATATTGTTTTCACTCAAATCTCCCTTGTCATTAAGATTTGGATCATTTATACCTTCATGTATATCTCTAGAGTCACTGCCTGTATCGTTGTTATCGTCTATTGGTGGTACCGGGCTACCACCAGAGCCATTCGTCTGTACAGTTTTACCATCTTCATTAGCATGATGCAGAGTAGGAATAAAAGGCATACCCCATAGTTTGCGTTTCCTCATTGGGGAGTTTGTTTGTTCTGCACTTGTATTAATCTGAGTTGGGGTTCCAGGAGGGCTAATGGCTTGTTCAGTATTCAGTCCATCAACCTGAGATCTTCGTGGTATACCCCCCTCAAACTCATCCATACTACCACCTACCGATCCAACATTTAACTTACCAACACTCTTCAACTTTGTATCTTCAGAACTATCATTATCAATTAAATTTGTATATTCATCCTTATCATAATCACTCAATACCATTCCCGCTGTTGATCTAGGATGATGATTCGACCAAACTCTCGATCCAATATCAATCTCCTCTTTATCAACTTTATCATGTGATATTACTATTCCTCCTTCTAATACTTCTAATACATTTGATTCTTTTTCCGAATTTGATAATCGTCCAACATCTTCCTCTTCCTTTTCGAATACTGAATATTTAATATCAGTAGGGCCCATCTTATCGGAATTACGTCTTGTTATTTCAAATTTACTATAATTTAATTGTTTCAACTTTGACAATTCTATATCAGACTTGCGTCTTTCACTTGGTTTGATTAATTCTTCGGTTGTAATGTTTGGCGTTTCATATTGCGCACCGAGCTCCTGTGAGGATTTACCCTTGATTATTATACCTGCATCTCGTGAGGAGTAACCCTTTACCATACCAGTTTTCTTTGCAAATCTCCATCGGGGGGCTTCGGGTGCTCTAAACTTTTCATTTTGTGATTCTTCTATGTTTGTTGTATTGGTATCATTAGTATTATTAGTGGATGGTGATACTGATTGAACAATATCATCTTTGACTGGACTTTTTATTGGGGTGATTAGTGAACCATTAGTATCGGTCTCTGCAGATGTATTTAGTGTATCAAATGTTTGATCTGCATTATTAGTATTCGGACTTTCTTCTTTGTTATCATTATTATTTATATGTTTTATGGGGGTAATCGATACCTGCTGTTGCGAGGCATCTGCATCATCACTCTCTATATATCCAATTTCCGGCATAGTACTATGTATATACTAATATCTCAATACCATTTATTACTCTTCAATTGTTTGGGGGCGGGGCAGGCTTATAAATATCTTTTAGTCGAGGATTGGATACCCAATTACCTAACTATCTAATTAATGACTTCGAACTGATAAGCTATGATATTATACATGCTATATAAGCTCCATACTGCATCATACACATATACTGATAAGTCGAGTAGGCACAGCATACAATCGTTTGAAATATCCTTGCCTTCTACAAATTTTCTTGAGAGATAGAATAGCTAAACGGTTTATCGAAAGACATGTCAGCAGTTGATTGTTTGATTCATTCCACATGTAGGCCGGAGAGAGAGTCTCAAAAAATTGCAAAAATGCTGACTTGTTTAACACACACTGCTGACGAACTGTGAGTTACGTAGTAGTTAGTTGTTTTTGCCGCCTCCTGAGCATGCTGCAGAGGGTCGATAGTCCGTATTAGTATCATCAGTAGTATAATTTGGTAGATAGTATCCATTCTTCTTACATAGCTCCGTTTTAGAGCTGACAACTTGGAGTGCAGGATATTATACAAAAAGTTTCAAACGAGATAGCACCTTCTCATCTTGTATTATCTTTATAATTCTCTAACCCAGTTGTTATTGCAATATGACAAGGTTCAATACAATAAGACTTATCTTTCTGATAATATATCATCTATATCTGAATAATATACCAACAGTCACCGCGGCGGCAGCATTAATTGATACCGCTACAAAGATTAGTTTTGATGATACACTCAATAATGGACAATCATTATTTGGTGTCGGATGTCGTAAGAAGGGTCCTATAAAGGTATGTACAAATGATATGATTATCCATGTTGAAGCTTTGTATGATTTGTTTATCACATTCGATGGTTTAGTGGGGGAAATGATTGCAACATATGATATGAACACATAATTTTGTAAAATGTATACTCAACTATAATATCTAATTATCTAATCTATATATTAAACAAAAAGGTATACTCAGTCGGAATGTATGCCGATAAAAGTTGCAAGGATAGTATAGCATCATTACCCAAATCAAACAAGTCTGGTGCATTATCTACACTGCGCAATTCATTACAATCATCATCCAAGGAAATCAACTTTGTATTGAAAATGAACTTTAAAGTCGGTGCAGAAAAAATGGCAGAGGCAATTGCCGAGAGTGTATTACCCCGAACATCAAATAAGAGTGCAGTTGATACATTAAAACAATTAATATTAGATGGTGTTTCTGTCAAGGGTGCGGCAACTCCTGGTACTATATTGCAATTCGATTGTTTGCCCAATAATAGTGGAGGTGGTGATGTGAAAGTATCAGTTGACAATAAAGAAATTGGAGTTGCGCCAGGATTATGTACAGCATTTTGCGATGTATTCCTTGATGATAATGGTGTTAGTCCTGGATTTCGTGACAGTATTGTTGATAATTGTTGTGAATTGTCTACTTCAACGACTTCTTCATCATCATCAGCTGCAAGTTCAGATGTACAATCATCAAAGCAGTCACATAATCCATTGGCATTTCTACATAGAAAAGCACACTTCAAGTTGGGCAAGTTGCCATATGCATATAATGCTTTACAACCTGTCATTAGCGAAAAGACACTAAGAGCACATCATCTCAAACATAATGCAAAGTAAGTAGCAGGGATACATGTCACTTACAAATATTTTTTGATACGCATAATCTAACACATCTCTTTATGCATACACTTTCATTTTACAGGTATATTGATACAGTGAATCAGCTAATAAATAGTAGTGGAGATACCAAAGGTTGTGGTAGTTTAGTACAAATCATAAAGAACAACAAAATACGACAAACAAATCCGTCACTATACAATAATGCTGCTCAATGTTGGAATCATAACTTTTATTGGAAATGCATGTCTGGGTCAGGAGGTGGGGGTGAACCGACTGGTTTACTTGCCAGAACAATCACACGAGACTTTGGTTCATTCAATAACTTTCGGAAAAAAATGGAATCAACGTCCATGAAGGCATTCGGGTCAGGATGGACATGGTTGGGATATAACAAACAAACGAAGAAGTTAGAGGTAATACTAACAAGTGGGGGAGATAACCCATTATCGGATAACATTATACCGATATTGACAATTGACATGTGGGAACATGCATACTACTTGGATTATCAAGAACGGAGGGGTGAATATATTGCAGGATTCTTTGATAGACTTGTGAATTGGAACTTTGTACAGAAGAATCTTAAACATGCTATGAATAAGGGGTTAGTACCAGAGACTATACATCAAGTATCGCATAAGGGTCTTCCTCTCTTTGCAGCGTTGGTGTCTGCAAACTGGGCAAAGCACAAGACAATACACATGCTATTTCGACAAAGTTAGGGTAGTAGAAAGGTTGATTTAGTAATAATGAAGAGCATACACGAAGCAGAACTAGTTGGGGGGTAACATATGTAGAAGATTATTAGAAGAATACCAATCAACATGAATTACTTTTCCGATGACGTTATTAGACCAAGATCTGTACCTTTCTTCGCCGCCAGACGATTGCAAGCTGAATGATTTGCTGCCATCTCAGAAGATACATTTCTGTATCTTTGCATGAGCTTTTTAAGTGCTATATCACGCGCTTGTCTCAGCTCTTCCTTGCCCATCTTTATTCTCTTTTGTAAAGCACTCAACTCTTGTCTCTTACATGAATTACTTTTCCGATGACGTTATTAGACCAAGATCTGTACCTTTCTTCGCCGCCAGACGATTGCAAGCTGAATGATTTGCTGCCATCTCAGAAGATACATTTCTGTATCTTTGCATGAGCTTTTTAAGTGCTATATCACGCGCTTGTCTCAGCTCTTCCTTGCCCATCTTTATTCTCTTTTGTAAAGCACTCAACTCTTGTCTCTTGGCAGCCTTCCATTGACTTTTCTGTTGAAACATCTCCTTCTGCTTCTTCTTATTCCATTGCTCTAATTCTTTTGCCTCTAAGCTATCCGCTTTTGCCTTGACAGTATGTGCATCATTATAATTCTTAGACCTTGCCAAATGTTCCTCAATCTTCCTGTAGTTGAGCAATACTGGTGAGAACTTGGGCTTTTGCTGTTTCACGAGTAGCTTCTGTTGAAACTCCTTGAGTTCTTGTAAATGTCTTTCCTTCATGGCATTCATTTGATTTGTACATTGTTCTTCGTAATCATTATATTTCTTATCCCACTGTGAATTGAACTGTTGATACTCTAGCATATGAGCCTCTTCTACCCCCAACCTCTCCTTGACTTGTTGAGCCTTCATAGACTCTCGTTTCCTATTCTCTCCATGTGATTTTAGTTCCTCGAAACGTTTCTTGGCAACTTCTGCCTCGACATACTTTCCTTGTGCCTCACAATTCTTCCTATGTTCCTCAAGTATTTGTAAAAAGTCGGCAATTGCTGATTCTTGTGTTTCGTTCATCTCAGTATTAGTAGTTGATACGATAAATATCAACTGGAGAAGTAATCATCCATTCATTCTTGAGCAGCTCAGAACGAACTCTTTTCACCACTGGCGATCCCTTGGCTGCAGACTGTGAGGAAGACAATCAATGCAAGGAAAGAAGAGGAGTGGAGGGAAAAGTTGGAAGATGAGTTCTTGCGGGAGCAAAACTCAGTCAACTCATAATAAACTACTCTTCATCTAGAAGAGAAGTCAATTTCATCTCAAGACAATCCAGCTCACTGGACCTTCTTCAACTCGTTTCCCTTAGCTTCCGTCACGAGTCACTGTTGATCTCAAGTAAGTTTATGACACATCTCGTGCACAAAAACAAAACTGACAAGATCTTTTGTTCTACTTGTTCTTCCAGACCGATTGTTGTATAAGAAAGTAATCAAAGCAAGGACTTCATACGCAAGATAATGACGAACAATCCCGGAGTTGGGTTGAAGCTTACTGCACCTAGAATCAGTAGTACATCTGAATCATCAGGACCTGGACCTCAAACATATTATGTACCCGGATCTTTACATACTACCGAAAGAGAGAAGGCACAGAATGATATCCTAAGTAAACGATACACTAATTCCGCCTCAACACATTATGCTACGAGCTCCCCGTCTTCGTCATCTTTGCCTTTGGTAACTGGATCTGGACAAAAGAGATCGAGAGAAGACGAACATGACGCTAGTAAGCGCCACCATAGTGCTAGTAAGTAAAAAAGCGATTTCAAATATACCGCATGAATGCAAAGCAGGAGAGACGGCAGTATAAAATCAACATACTAACTCCTAACGTTGCATATTATTGTTACACATACTACTACAGTAACCTCTTTATTGTACTTGTATTCATTACCAATCTGCTACTGATGTATTTTCATCTATAGTCATCAAATTAGTCCCTTTTTCTAGCAGTTCACTGCAACATGAACTTGAGCTGCTTGAACATTCATCTGAATCAAACAGTGACGTAGTAGTTGTTGCAGCCAAGAAACTTCCGATCTTTGGTTTGATAATAGGCAACGGAGTAGCGGTTCTCTCAATTTGATAAGGTGACCGTAAACTTCTAGATGATGACGAGTTGGTATCCATTCTAATGTCATCTTCGAATACATCAAGTTGCTCGTCCTCTATATCATCAGTCTCATTCTCTTCACTTTCCTTTTTATTGAAATTATTATATGCACATGAATAGAAATTCTCCCAACTCTGGTTATAACATAGCACATCATTCTCAGATACAGTTGCTATATCTTCATGGTCATTCTCACATGTAGAAGACGAAATTCTCTCTTTTTCTCCATTGCAACTCATACTACCGAAAGAGAGAAGGCACAGAATGATATCCTAAGTAAACGATACACTAATTCCGCCTCAACACATTATGCTACGAGCTCCCCGTCTTCGTCATCTTTGCCTTTGGTAACTGGATCTGGACAAAAGAGATCGAGAGAAGACGAACATGACGCTAGTAAGCGCCACCATAGTGCTAGTAAGTAAAAAAGCGATTTCAAATATACCGCATGAATGCAAAGCAGGAGAGACGGCAGTATAAAATCAACATACTAACTCCTAACGTTGCATATTATTGTTACACATACTACTACAGTAACCTCTTTATTGTACTTGTATTCATTACCAATCTGCTACTGATGTATTTTCATCTATAGTCATCAAATTAGTCCCTTTTTCTAGCAGTTCACTGCAACATGAACTTGAGCTGCTTGAACATTCATCTGAATCAAACAGTGACGTAGTAGTTGTTGCAGCCAAGAAACTTCCGATCTTTGGTTTGATAATAGGCAACGGAGTAGCGGTTCTCTCAATTTGATAAGGTGACCGTAAACTTCTAGATGATGACGAGTTGGTATCCATTCTAATGTCATCTTCGAATACATCAAGTTGCTCGTCCTCTATATCATCAGTCTCATTCTCTTCACTTTCCTTTTTATTGAAATTATTATATGCACATGAATAGAAATTCTCCCAACTCTGGTTATAACATAGCACATCATTCTCAGATACAGTTGCTATATCTTCATGGTCATTCTCACATGTAGAAGACGAAATTTTCTCTTTTTCTCCATTGCAACTCTTCTCATCCTTTTCCATGTAATTAAGTAAGTTTACAGAGAAGCTCCCAATGTTATCAATCTTCTTTCGCCGTTTTATCTCTCTTTGTTTACGCCTCCTGTCAAAGAATGCTTGTCTCCATGAATACTCTTTCTATTAATACTACTACTATTATTTAAGAATGTGGTATTATTAATTCTACTGCTCCTCTTTGATTTTAACAAAGATTGTTCCTTCCTGTGTAAATCCTCTGCCAAAGATATTATAGTTGCCCAATCTATATTATTTTTGTGTGCACCAGTAATCACCAAATCTCGTAAACGTTTCTGGCCATGTTCTCTCTGTTGTTCTATAACTGTTGTTGGTGTTTTGTTGATGGTTTCTCCCTCATTCTTTGATGGCGAAGCATTATGTTGTTGTTGTGATGATGGTACATGTAAATCATTAGTATTAGGTTTGATAGGTGATACTGGAGGCGATGTAGTTGTCGATGATTCAATCGTCCGTTCATCACAGAAGGTCATAGTATTATTTACTGATGGTTTGATACCATTCATTTCTTTCGCCGCCGCCGCCACCGATGATGAAGATGATAAATAGTTGATACAATTCCCCATGTTAAATAAGTGATATTAAATATATTATAATGTATTTTTGTACGGAGAAGTTAACAAAATTTACATGTGGAAACTAACGATGTGGTGCAATCTACAAATATTATACAATCTAGCAGCCAACTATGGCAATCTCGTCAATGATGCTCCCCTCTTCTTACTTCAAGGTGCATCACTCAACTTATATCATCTGTTGGCTCGAACTACGATATGCAAATCCTGAGACACCGTTGCGGGAATCAGATTCACAGGAAGAACTACCAAAGCCTCCTTCCTGCCTTGGCAATCTCATACTAAGTAAAAGAATAAAGCTCGAACAAAACAGCATATCAATAGTATGGCCTAAAAAGATGAATTATCAAACCTTTGGTAACACACAAACCAAACAAACCAGTTCCGCTCAAAAGTTGGGTGGATTTCTACTTCGTGTCCATTCCCAGTCCCAAGTCCTTACCTATACATGGGATGGCTTTGACAAGCACTGGCAGGAAAACAGAGCACAACAAGGTAGTGGTCGGTGCCCAAACATCTGAATCGACCAGCTCGAATTCCCACGAAAAGGTGGGATTCTTTCGTCTTCGAGGTGTAGCCGTCTTGTTCTAACTCCACCATGAGTGATGCATATGCTACAGTAGACATTCCCAAGTCCTTACCTATACATGGGATGGCTTTGACAAGCACTGGCAGGAAAACAGAGCA
>Ga0214477_100422_pt1 | contig 29514 bp, 11 predicted proteins | sample M1_20Mar14CPVII9_FD_165058 | JGI IMG/M metagenome (GOLD analysis project Ga0214477, IMG submission 165058) | Marine eukaryotic communities from Monterey Bay, California, United States - M1_20Mar14CPVII9sort6BwellC16 | ecosystem: Environmental > Aquatic > Marine > Unclassified | place: USA... | reverse complement strand
TTCGTCCTCCATTGAGTTGTTTGGTGACAAATCACCTACCTTTTTTCGTCGTTTTCTTCGTTTCTTTGAGGCCATGACAACCTTGACATCATTAATAAAGTCACCAAGTGCTACACTATCCCCGAATGCACGAGGTTCTGATATTCTCCGTCGTCTTTCCTCTTCTCGTTCACGATATCCATCCTCCCATTCATCAGGTGTGAATACGAAGCAATGTGCCACAGCCGAGAAGAGCATCTCAAGACAGATTAGAAAGTTTTGTGCCTGCATAACAAATGCATTCGCCTCTTCTTGAGAATCAAACTTATCGGCATAAGCAACATTAACAATAATTGACAAGACCATGCGCTGCCAAAATGCTATTGTTTGGATTAGTGTAAGGGTGCATATGTGTTAAAGAAGTCTGTGCATATCATGTGTCCAAAATGTAATTCAAGATAACAAATAGAAATACCCACTCACTCATAAAGACAACTCCTTTGATACATAGAAACTTTGGCCAAGGATTACACCATGCCAAATCTTCCCGTGTCGCATGATAAAATCGTACCAACCCTCTAAATGCAAAGAAGATACTTATATTCGTAGCAATCATAATATACAATTGGGGTGTCGTCGGGTCTAGGAATTGGTCCGGCGTTACTAACAAGTTGGATACTAACCATCCAATTGCCGTTATTGGTCGTAGTAATACAAATTGCATTGCATACATTTGACATTGATCAAGTACAGCCTCAGCCTTCATCCGGTCTGGACTAACATAATTGCCATATTCATCAATCTGACCATTGGGATTGTTTGGTATCGTTCTATCCAAACCAGCATTAGTGTTACTGCCATCATCATTAGTGAAACTACCTTCAGCAACAACAGCAGTATCTTGTCTAGGTGACGATATGCCATGCGGCACTCTCCGTCGACTGCCAAGTTTATTCGTCGTACTAACCCAACATCTCTTCCAAAACTTTGGTCCACATCTACATTTATCAGGTTTACTTAATGTATCAGCACGTAACTCTAACAATGTTACAACCGCTTGTCGATTACCCCGTCCCAATACTGCAATTAAAAAACTCATAAACATGTAGACACAATAACTTTCATAAAATTCACGTATAACACTCAGGTATGGCTGGGCATTAACGAATACTAATGATAACCAACTACATACACTGTAGATTGGTGTCATCCATAACACAGCCATAATCTTACGCTGGACAACCGGCAGATGCATATGACGTAAGTGTTGACTTAAATGATATCCACTAACTAATATAACTAATATAGTAAACATTCCCGCGAATTGTACCGCCATTAATGAATTTTGATTATCTTGTATATCTTGTACTGTTGCCATATCTTTATTAATACTTTGTGTAGCATCGGCTACAGTTGATGTTATATTGTTAATATATTCATCTGTGGCATTTAATGATTCTTGAACTAACTTGGTTAGTGTTTGGACCTGTTGTGCATAACTCGATTGTTGAGATTGGATTGTTGCTAAATTTTCATTAACTTTTGCAATATCTCCTTGATTTGATAAGTTGTTGGAGTGTATGTTCGATTCGAGTACGACGACTGTTGTTGTTATTGCAGCCGCTGTTAGTATGAAGAGGATGAATGTTGGTAATAATGCCGTGGATATTACCATGATTGCTTGAGGTATTGTTGCAACTGCAATGCTAACAGTTGCCAGTTTCGAACTATCGCTGATCTGTGGTATCCTTGTCTCTCTCGATATCTGACAGGCCGCGCGTCGCCTATTGATATATCCTTATAATGCCCCTATTCAACTACAGCCAGTGCTAGTATTCTACTAAGCCTAAGTATTCTTCGACGGATGCAACCTCCTATTCATATTAGTTAGTATGAATTTACACTCAAAAAAGGGGCACTCGAGGGGCTCCCTGCGCCCCCTAAGTGGTGCACCGAAAGTCTAAATAATAAATGAAACACAGCAACTTGTGCCGCTTATACATAACCTTTCCATTAATGTATTAAAGAACAGCAGAATCACAGAGAGATTAGCATACTATGGTCTCGCCATTTAACAGGCGGCAAAGTGGTAGCAATACCAAATCATCATCAACATGGCAAACGATATTACTTGGCCTTGCAGCCTTCATTATCATTACACCTATATTCAATTATATAATAATGTCAAAGAGTATAAGCAAGTCAGATAGTACAGCTGATTTACTTGAAAAGAATAGAATATTAGAAGAACGGATACGACAACTTGAATCATCATCGGCAGCAGCGGCGGTATCTTCATCAACTAAACAACAATCACAACAACAACAATCACAACAATTATCACCATTGCAAACAAAAGCAAATTCAATAAATAGATATTGGTGGCCATCCCATACAGATGGTGGATTAATAGGTAAAATATATATACAACAACATCCATCGAATTGTAAATCAACAAAAACAAAGTATTTAGTATGGCGTAGTAGATCTAAACCTGAAGATGACACGAGAGGATTAACTGCTTGGGGACATGCCGGTTCAAGTAATTTGTTACATGCATTTACGGATGCTGATAGTGTTCCTCATTTTCCTTCTAGGGTATTGATTAATGATGATAAGGTATGTATCTAGTATATGTTCTTCTTATACTCTTTTTCTATCTTTATACTCATTCTGCATCACTTCTAGATTTGGCCAATGGCAAAAGGATGTCAACATGGTCCAGAAACTCGTGAATGTTACTTTGAACCATTAACACATTGTCAATTATCACATGTCAATCCAGCTAATGATACAATCAATTCATATACAATGAAGAATGAAAAGGAAGATTATGATAGAAACAAACGTACAGTATACACGAGTCATAAGTTATGGTTCCGTTTGATTAATAAAAAGTACTCATGGACTTCTTTACCAGGAATAGAACGAGATCATTCACAAATACAAATCATGGCATCCATGTTGGCATATTACTTCCAACCAAAACCATGGTTACGGCAACAGATTGATGAAAGGATACATAAGTCAATACCGGCTGATTTGAATCCTGAACGGACTGTTGGCGTGCCTATTAGACGAAGTGATAAATGCTTTGGACATAATGTTACAGGATCAGCTAGAGGTGAATTAGATTGTCCACCTTTAGAGGAGTACTTACAGGGTATTAGACATTTTCTATTATTTGATCCATTGATTGAGAATGTTATTGTTACTTCAGAAGATAAGACTGCTTGTGATGAGTTTGTAGTGTTAATGAAGAAGGAATTACCATCATTACGAGTAGTGTTGAATGTGGGTGATGTACAGCAAGGGACTGGGAGTGGTTCAAAGTTGGAATCTTATGTTCAAGGAGCAGCGAATGCTGATGTCGTTGCCTCTGCCTTGACGAGCTTGCATTTACACCTGAGGGCCAAATACTTTATCCTTACGACAAAGAGTACTTGGACATCTACTATCGGTGTAATGGCTAGGGTCTACGGATTTGCAACTGACATTTACGCAATTGATATTGGCAAGAACACTAATGCGTTCAGCGCATATGCACGATCAGGAAAGTCTCTATGTGAATCTTTTTTTGAATTTAAATTGCCCTCATTTGATTGCCTTCGTAAACCACATTCACTAACATATGTCACTATCTCCCCTACATATCTTCATAAATTACAAAACGCACATCTTCCAGGTTGTATGTGTACAAATGGACCAAATGATTGATTTTAAGTTTATACCTCTTCAGAAACATTACCATCTCGTACACTCTTTAAACAACACGTTCGTACAATTAACTTCTTTGCAAGCCTTTGGGCCAATGTCCAAGGTGACTTCTTCTCATCCTTCTTCTTTTCACCATTGACTAGAGTTTCGAATTCAGATTCACCTGTGTTTTCTCCACCTGAACCTCTCATTGGTTGACGATACCTCTCAAGGTCAACATCATCAACAACTACCCAATCATCACCTTTGGCTTTATCTTGATTTGCTTGAACTGTATCCAATCCCTCTTCCTCGTTATCTGCTTCGGGTTTTGTATCATCTTCTTTCTTCACACTACTCTCCTCTTCAACTACTTCAATTTCCGGTACTACAGGCGGCAACAACTCATCTGTTTCTGCATCATTAATATCTCCAATAAATGATGACTTATCTGCTTCAGCATCATCATTAACATCTCCAATATAGGACGATACTGATTTGGTTGGAGAGGAGGGATAATTGGTATCAGCCTCTGGTATCTTGCTATCTCTAACATCCGCCGCCAACTCTTTCAGGGTATCATCATTATTCTTCTTTGCTGATGCTGATAATGTACGTCCTAGACTACTTAGGGCACGATTTCTTTCAAGGGTTAAACGCTTGTTGTCTTCTTCCTCTTCAATATTATCATCCTTTGCATCATGAAAATCATCTTGTGTGGTGGTATCCTCAATAACCTCCGAGGTATTAGGCGATTTATCGTCATCGGGTACACTATCATCAGTAGGCATGAACGATTTAGATGAATAGAATATATCATTATCTACCTCTACTTTACCATCCTTCTCAGTTTGAGGAGTGTTCTTTGTTTTGGTATCAAATGTTTCAATCTTTTGCTTTTGGGTATCTTTTGTTGTTGTTGCTGCTGCAATACTACTACTACTACTGCCACCTCCAGATATACAGCTTTTACATTTAGCCGAGGGACCTTTCTTCCATTGATTTGCACTATACTCGGCCTTTTGTAGGTCTTTATTGCAACTTGAACATAATCGAGATGCCATTTGAGAAGGTATCTCTCTCTCGGTCCCGTTGTGCTGCTCTCTCTTGGATTTGTATTGAAAAAAAAAACGGTACCACTACGACGTGGTGATATAGCTTTGTTAAGGATGTAATAATTATAAATAATTATATTGTTGTTTATCGACAGGCTGCTTCGACAGTGCCTCCTTCTATTAGCGATGAAACGTCACTTGGGGATTCACTAGGCCTTTTAATATTATCACAATTTTCCCACCACCCTGTTGCAACTCAACGCACATGCTTTCTTATAACCTGCTTCTACCATCTTCTACATACGGCACCTCATAAATTGCATTGATCGACACTGATAACAACTCAATTTATATTATATCATCATCAAAGTCAACATCAATAACCCACAAACATGAAGTTCTCAATCCAAACACTCGCCATTGCATTGTCGGTATCCGTAGGTTCATGTCAAGTACTTCGTAAGAATCGTCATCAAAAACAACGGCACCTCATCGATAACAATGGCGTTGAACAACTAAAAGAGTTGGCCAAGACGATTGGCGATGAACTTGGTGTTGATATTGATGGATTGGCCGCGGCACTTAAAGGTTCATTGCAAATCGACGATGAGACGAACCTAGGTCCATCATCACTCGTCGGTATGATGAAGGGGAACGATGATACAACATCATTATATTCAAGGTCGAGTAAATCTGGCAAGTCATGTAAATCCCAGAAAGAACTACCTCCATTGGTTAGCAGAGTATACACTGCATCGAATCAACCCAATAATAACAATGAGGTAAACGTCTATGAAAGGGATTTGCATACGGGTAAACTTTCATTCATTGAAAGTGTTGCCACTGGAGGTTCTGGGAACCAACTAACAAGTCCACCAAATGGTGAGGGTGAGCGTCCAGCGGCTGTGGATGATCCTCTTGCAAGTACTGGTTCGGTTGTAGTAGCTGGAAAATGTCTACTTGTTGTGAATGCCGGCAGTGAAAGTGTTACTTCGTTCCGTATCAGTGAACAGAATGGTCTAGACTTTGTTCAAACCATATCGTCAGGTGGAACTTTCCCTGTGTCAATTGCAGAGAGGGAAGGATTGGTTTATGTACTGAATGCTGTTGGAATCAGTGGAGATGGAAGGGGTAGTATTCGAGGATTTGAGCTTTCGCAATTCAATTGTCGCCTGTCTCCGATTGGCAGCCCTATTGCACTAGACCAAGCTCCGAGTTCACCACCTACTCCCATTCTTACTGCAACTCCAGCTCAGATTGGTTTCACACCCGAGAATAATATTCTCCTGACGATTAAACAAAATGGCGGGGGAGATCCTGATCTTGCGAATAAAGCAGGATCACTTAACGTGTATGAGATTGATCAAACTACCGGATTAACTTCAACTGGGATGTTGACTCAGACTATTCTTACTACCACTGGCACCAATACTGGTACCGGCAATGGTACAATTCCATTCAGTTATACTTATGATGACGAAGGCAATCTTCTATTAGTAGAAGTTGCTGGAAACGGCGGTGTCTTTCCTCCTGTCAATGGTGGACAAGTTAACGTCATTAGTGATATCGATACCAGCCCTGTCGTTGGTTCAGAAGAAGCTACCGATTCAACGGCATCGTGCTGGATCGAATACAACCCTTTACTGTCCTGTGTATATGTCACAAACAATATCGGTAACAGTATCTCAAGCTTCAAGTTAAGTGACGAGCAAGAGCTAGACCTTGTCAGTAACGAAACGGCCTCGCTTAATGCTCCCATTGATATGGTACAGAGCCCCGACTTCAAGTATCTCTATGCGTTGTCGACCGGTCATACTGGTGAAACTGAACAAACTCCCTTGGGACAACCGTCAATTTATGTGTATGAAATGGAATGTGACTGCACATTGAAGGAGATTCAGGTGGTAACTGATGGGTTCCTGAACGAGACAGTTAGGAATGAAACTGATGGAGCGGTCAACGGCTATGCCGGTTTGTCCATGTACACGGGTCCACACGTTTGAGTTAGAGACTAGAAGGATGGTTGAGTTGTCTTTATATGTAATTTGTACAGATATGTCTAGAGTTGGAATGATATTACTGAAAATGTTTTATTTTGCTTGGGTTAGAAATGATGTATTTGCTTTGGATTGGAAATGATTTGTATTTGCTTTGGGGAGGAATAAAAGTAACTTTCAGTTTTTGCTAATAGATTACCTCCCCAGTCTTGAGTCTTTATCTTTCGATTATAGGCCTAACAGATACTTTGATTTACTTACACATCTCTCAAAACACATATACACAAACATCTACGTCTACACTCTCATATCATACTCAAGTCTCTTCTCAAAACTTGTACCCTCGTTCTTTATACTCTTTTAATGCCGCAGCCTCATTACTATCAACATTAGGCTCGTCTAATATATCAATAAATTGTCTACATCCCTTCATAGATCGAAATTTTATCTCATTATCTGGTGAATAAAAGTACTTGTCTGTTGATCCAGCCGTAGCACCTGATTGACGCTTGAACAACTTTACCAACCAACCGTCTGGCAGATTAGGGGCAGGCTTGGTTGATAAAAGAATGGCTGGTGTTTTAGGGGGTTTCTTTGGAGTTTTTACATTTGGTGTAACAGAGGGGACACCGCTAATCATCTTGCCTTCCCCAATCGATACACGAAGACTAACACCCTTTGACTCTGCTGCCTTCATACCCTCGTTTGTCCACTTTTCTGTTGCTTTTTGAGCAAATTCTTTTGATGCATTATCGTTTAGGTTGAATCCAAAAGCCACTGGTAACTTTGATGTTGTCTCGGCATCCAATGTGTCTGTTTCCTCACTGGCAATTGCAATTTTAGGCGCAGTATGTGAGTTGTCAACCTGAGCTTGGCACGACAAAGTCATTACTGATAATTGAGATTGATCATTACTGTTCGTTTGTGCTGCTGCTGCCGTAGATTTGGGTTGAGATGGAGGTGACACCTCACGAGATTTGATAACTGTCTGTGATGTTGGTGATAAGTGTTTTGCTTCTTCAACCAGGAACTTTGATACCTCCCTCTCAACATATGGTGATGATGATTTGGTAACTGTTGTTTCATTATTTGTTTCTTTTTGTGGAGTAGGTTTACTTCTTTTGAATTGCTTTTGAGATAAGATTGCAATACTGCAGATATCATGCAGTGACCTACTTTGTTGTGGCTGGTCTTCTTCTCCATCACTAAAACTAATAGCAGTAATGTTACTATCAGTACTATCCCTCTGAGCCTTTGCCTTTCTTGTACCCTTACCCAATATACTAACAATCTTCTTCCTCACCTCTTCATCTCCAACATCATAAAACTTTCCAGATTCAATCCTCAAGAAACGAGAAGGAGGATTCTGTGATCTCAACTCATTAATAATACTCAATGCAATGGCCGATTTACCACTCCTATTTGATGATTGATACGATGCCTTATTACTGTGAATCAACTCGTTATACTTTTTATTACCTGGTAAATGGTCAGTTCCGCGGATGAGGTAGATATCATTATCAGTTGTCTCTCCTGCCTTGATATATTGCCTGTTATTTTGATTCTGTATGTCATTAGTTAATTTGTCCATCTTTGATACTACCTCCTCGGACAATAAAGATCCGTCCTCATCGTTTTTAGACTGCAATTGCAATGATGTATCACTTACTGTTGAGTGTAACTGCTCAGTAGGTGCACCATTGCACATAATGTCTTTGGTTATTTGCTCTGTTGATAATTTAGCCGCTGATGCACCATCTTTCATTTCATTATTATTGGATTGCAATACAGCGGCAGTATCAATCTCTTTTACCTTCTTGTTGGATATAGGGGATGCCTGCTTATCACATGATCTCTTTTTATTAGGTGAACCATCTTGAATGGTGTATGGTGCATGTGAAGTTTTATTTGATTGTATGAAGGCTGCCATGCCGCCGCCGCCGCCGATTTCAGCAGAACCCGATAGATATTGTTTGAGTACAGATGATGACATTGTTGTTCCAATTAATTTTACAGAGTAGTAGATGATATCAATAATGTTTATGGTTACCTTTGTGTATGAATAACACTCTCATAAAAAATGAAAGCTCAAGGATACCGGGTTTCTCTGTATACTTTTAACTCGCAATATTCAACCAAGTACATCACATTCAACAATACATATCATTCAGTCTAAGCCATAATCACCCTGCATACGTCTAAGCAACAATCGTGTTACACTAAAACTGACACAGATAACCAACTTTCCCGGTGCGGCATCCCGAATCTCTCTCGCCTGGACATTACATCCCAGTTCATCATTCAAGTATCCTCCACGAAACTTTGTTGGTTCGACATACCCTCCCTCGGGAAGTAGTCCATCAGCTACCATATCAATTGCAACCTCGGCTGCTGTTCGATCGTCGTCAGCTCGTGCAAATGTATATACATGTACTCGTGTTGTGGTAGTAGACTGTACACTACTTGGCCACCATCGTAATGCATTTAGAAATGACGGAGAATCAAGTGGGAAGTTCAGTAGTAGATGATCGGGAAGGTTATTGTTGGCGGCGGTAGATGAGACTTCTTCTACATCTTCATCGTCTGATGATGTCGTCGCATCAATGCCCAGATTCATAATGAATTGACTTGCGTCACCACAAGTAACTTGAAACCTTGCATTATTGATTCCATTCCTCTTTGCACTATCCAAACAATACTCAACAGCATTTGGATTCAAATCATTAGCAACTACACGACAATTCTTCGCCACCGCCGCTCTAATAAGTTGTGCACCAACACCACAAAAGGCATCAGCAATGAATTGTCCATCTTTAAATTCATTCTGAATCATATAGGTTCTTTCACCTTCTAATCGAGTACACCAATATACATTTTGTAAATTAAAGTATAATGAAATGCCATGTTCAATAACTGTTACATTGTAATCTTCTATACCGGCTAGTAATTCCATTTGATATGTCCGATATGGACCAGAAACTTCACCCAGTTTATTCACTACTGTTTGTATTGATGGTGATAATTTGTCAAGTATTATCCGTCCGATAATCTTACCATGTGGTGCATGTTCCTTACGTAGATTGAAATGTGCCACATGACCAATTTGTTCATATGATGATGGTGGCGACTGTTGTCCATCTGATGTGGGTGGTAATATCTTTGATAATATTCTTGTTATTGGTTGATTTTGATATGGTATGATTATATGTTCCGAGGTGCTTGGATATATGTCATATTCATCAATCAGTTGTTGTATTATGTTAGTCGGTATGCCCGAAAATTGTTTAGTAAGTTGCTGGCATGCTGATGAGGAGCTGTCATGTTGTACATCTTCTATCTGCTTTGTTTCAGCAATCAAATTTGAATCTAATAGTATCCTCTTTCTACTTTCACCTTGTTGTATATCATCTTCATCTAAAACTATATCTCTCACAACCTTAATCTTTGGATGCACACCATTCAATTCTACCATTTGCGTTGCTAAATATGGTTTCAATGGACTATCCTTATTACTTAATAGATTGTGCACATGTTTCGATGGTACTGATATTGATGGTAGATTATATGTTTCAGTAAGGGTATCTGTGTATGCTTTCCAACTCTCATCGTCGTTTGGTATTATTCTATTATCATCTTGTGGTTGTAAGAATAGGGATGATGTAGAGACAGAGTAGGTTGTTGTGAATGATGATATGCTGTTGATGGGTGAAATATGATGTGATGGATATGTTCGTCTATGAGCATATGATGTGTAGCAACATCTTGGCAACGAGTTGCAACTTCGTGTGGATAATTCACTATTTGCAAATGATGATAATGTAGAGAATCTATGACGACTTCTACAACATTGTGATTGTAATCTCTTGAAACTATTACGACATTGAAACATCAGCATATCACTTGTTAAAGATGATGAGCTATCGACGGCCTCAATGATTGAAAATTGGTACCACCAAGATTGTATAGCTGCTGATAAAGATGTTAATAGATATACGTATGATATTGTTGTCGATCGTCGGCGCTTATTGCCAGCTTGAAGAAGGTTGTTCCTATTGGCCACCATCATCATAGAAATGAAGGGGGAGGAGGATCGAGAGGAGAGCGAGTTACTCTGGCGATAGAACGTCATGCAAAAACATTGAGGTGATCTCATGCCATCCATGTGCTGCAATCTCTTCTCGCCGCTTGTGCTCATGATACCTATGGCGTTTGGTATAGATCTATCACGGTTGTTTACTCCACACACACTTTATTAATAGATATACCGGGTATTATTGCAGACGGCGTAGATACCACGAAATAGAAGGATACTCTATCAACATCAAAAAGTTATGACTGAACATAGAAGTCAATCTATCTATTGCAAATGCAGAAAGATAACAAACTTCACAACCTACAGATCATTAATATATGATTATGGTAGTGGTATGTTAATGGTATGTTAATGTTATGTATGTATATCGGAGATATATAAACAATGTGATGTGGTTGCTGATCTGAGGAGTGTGTTTGCAAGGAGTTTATTAACATCATCGTGATATCATCTCAATAGATTACTTCCTTACAACAATGATACCCTTGTCAATAAAAAGTGGTATTTCAGTTGAATATATAATCCCAACCTTGTGTACTTTACCATCGGGCGGGGAAAGTTTTGAATTACCAACAATCTTCCTATTCAAACGTTGTTTACCAAGTTCTGTATTCATATATAATCTTTGCAATCCATTCTCTACTTGACGTGCATTGAATTTTAAAGTTGATTCATATAGTGGAATTATTTTTGCTTTGAGAATGCGTTTCATTTGTTGTCCTGTAATAATTGATGGACGGGGGCACCAGCTTTTTTTCTCTCTTGATAGTAGATTGAATCTAGAGACCAAACAAGTATTGGATTCGGTACTAGTCCACGGTTTGAGAGGAAGGCAACTGCTTCCTTATCAAGCCCATTTGATGTATAGAAGAAATAAAAAGCAGCAGCTCTGTCGGGGCATCCAAGATTGTTGAACAATGGGTGTTCGTCGAGTATTATCCTATCAACCACTTCATTAACCTTGGATTGTGTATTGAGTATCTGTTCTTCAATGGGTATTGCAGTAGTAGTATCAAATCCCCAAGTATCAAATCCCCAGCCAGAACCAATTCCGCCGTTAGTTAAACCGCTTCCATTGGGAATTATAATGCTAGGTTTTGGTAGTTGTTTAATCAGTGGAGGTGGTTCAAGCAAAGATGGTTTAACTAATAAAGGCTTTTGGTAGTCAAGTGAAGCTTGTTGCAAAGATTGCAAAGAATCTTTGAAGATTGAGGTTGTTCCAATACTCCTCGTGATTATTGTATTGCTGTTGGTTACATTATTGGATTTAGGATTACTTCGATTAACACACTGTTGTAATGATGAGAGTATCCGATTTTGGGGAACGGCTCTAGCTACGAATCGTAACATCTATCCTCCAAACAAGAGCTCCCTTCTTTCAGAAGAAGAGGTTATTTAATGTTTTGATAGTTGTCAAGAAATGACGAGAACATTTTCATTTACCTACCGATACATACCAACTGATTTTACTTTAAACAATGAAAATCCACACTCCATAGAATATTCACTCTCAATTACAAATCAGTATAACAAGCTTACAAATCAGTATAACAAGCATACAGACAGTGGCACATTGGTGTTCGCGAGTAACAAGCATACAGAGCATTGATCTTCTTACCAATTCTTCACAGCAACACATTGGAGGATTAGTAGTTGTGTAGTATAGAGTATTGAACTTCCTATCAACTAAACATCATCCGTTGGTAGTGAAAGGATGAAAGTATTAGCGTCTTTATCTATCCTATCATTACCATTCGCCGTCGGCCACAATGAAGATGTCTCTCATTTGTCAGTGCCTGGGCCACCCGAGCTCGCAAAGTTAGAAGTAATCGGAAAAAATACATTGCAGACAACATTTGCACCTCCACTATTTGATGGCGGCTCACCAATTACTTCCTATCTTGTTGAATATGACAAAGAGGCTGGTATTCCTGAGATACAACGCATTGTTACGTCACAGAATCTCAATACAAATGAAATTCAATCAATCACAACTTCAACCGACGATGTTAATGAAATTCAAGTAATTCAAACAACTGCAACACCTCAAGCTGAAGTACAAGCTATTACAGTATCACCCACATATGGAGACACGACAATTGATGCCGCATACAGCTTTGCTGTTAGCCTTGACACAATCAGTACCGGAGGATCACTTCAATATTCTGGTCAGATTAGTGCCAATGCCGCGGCTGATGGAACAAGGACATCGCTTGCAAACATTTTGGAAAATGTGGCCAACATACACGAACGTCCAACAGTCGAGCGGTCTACTATGAATGCTGACGGAGGACATACCTACCTCGTTACATTTCCAACATCAATGGGCAATGTACCAGAGATGGAGGTCTACATGAGTGACCTTCCCATTTCAATTACAACTCTCCAACAAGGAAATGAGTTAGAAGGATCATTTCGATTAGAATTCAATGGTGAATTGACTGCCGATATTCCGTACGATGCATCCACTTATGAAATGCAAAGTCAACTCGAAGATATCGATTCAATTGGTGCTGTATCAGTCTCACGAAGTTTTGCAGATGAGCAGAATGGTTTCGTTTGGGAAGTTGAGTTTCTATCTGATAGTAACGGAGGTAATCTACCATCCATGATTGTACACGGTGATGGTTTACGGACGAGCAATCCTAGTATTGGCGGAGCAGATGTAAATGTATCTGTCGGACGTGATGGAAGTTACATCTCTGGTAGTTTTACACTTGCCTTTCTTGGTGAGGAAACGAATCCCATTCCATTTAATGCTGATGCGTCTACAGTCAAGAATGAGTTGGAGGATCTATCAACTATTGCTCGTGTTAATGTGGAACGCACTCCATTGGATATTGTTGGTGGTACAACATGGACTATTTCGTTTCTAGAGGACGGTTCAATGCTACATCGTGGTGATATGCCACTACTTGTAGTTGATTCCTCTCTCCTCACTGGAACGCCTGATGAAAGTCCATCAATTGTCGTGACTGAAGAGAGAAAGGGCACAATTAAAGAAGTACAAACCATTACTGTCGACAGTGGAACGGGTGTTAATGTTGATCCTACTTCTAGTTTCAAGTTGAGATTTGAAGGACAAGAGACTGGTGATATTCTAGCTTTACCGCTCGGTGGCAATACATGTCTTGGTTCAACAAAGGCAAAGCAAATTATCACCACAAGCACGGTCGATACCTCGGGTGTTGGTGGAGACGACTCGGTGTCACACCTTACATCCTTTCAACTTTCCTATGAAGGGCACACCACTGGAACAATTATGGCCAATGGTGCCTCGTGTGAGGAAACATCGACCTTGATTGCTCAAGAGCTAATGAAACTTCCACCTCTCTATGAAGTGTCTACATCTGGATCAAGTACTGGTGTAGGAGACGAAGGTTGTTCGTGGACAGTTACATTCCTCAGTGTTATGGGAAGTCCCGAATTAATGACAGTGACTGCACAAAATGGCGATGAATATGCAGGTCCAAGCCACTCTGTGACACTTGGAGATTCATACTCAATTATTCGTGATACTATTACAATCTCACAACCCATGGGATATGAAGGTGATGTCAACCTCATCCAATCAGAACTATCCAAGTTGAGTAACATTGGAATCATCACCGTCTCACCAGCAAGTGCAGAACCAGATAGTTTTGGTCAATGTTCATGGCAGATTACATTTGAAAGCAAGGCTGGAGATGTTGTCCCTCTTGAGGTTGCTCGTAGTGGAACCACTGACTTTTCAACAAATGCTGAACTAAACTCGGGTAATCAAATTGTGGTGACGGATGATACAGTACAGGGCACGTCTGTCCCAGTTTCGGGTGACTTTAGACTTGAATTCGATGGCCAATTGACTGGCTACATGCCTTATGACGCATCCGCCGAGCTTGTCAAGTCATCATTAGACGCCCTTAGTAATATTGGTGAAGTATCAGTATCGATGATTGGGCCTGACGAGAATGATTGTCATACTTGGGAGGTGACATTTGTCTCCGACCTTGGCCCACAACCTCTTCTTGTGGCAGATGATTTAGACATGACTGGAACGGTTGTATCGATCGGCGTTTCCAAAGCTATAGTGGGTATGCTTCCTCCCTTCGACGGACCTGATTATGGTTCAATCGTCGTCCAGGACGCACCTGATCTGTCAAATCTCATTCCTAATTTGAAGCAAGGAATCCCCTATTATGTTAGAATCAGCGCTTCGAATGCATTGGGGAGTTCTCCATACATAATGCCTTATCCCCCGAAAGAAACACCCTATCCACATCAACCTGCACCTCCATCTGAAGTTACGTTGACTCCCAAGGATGGTTCTACTCTCACGGTTGTTATCGAAGGGAGCTTTCATGATGGAGGCGAAGATGTCACTTCTTATAGAGTAGACTACAGTACACAACCATTTGTACAGGAACGTCAACGCATCTCATTGACTTGCTTTCCCGAGCCCGAGATCCAATCCATATCAACATCGGCCACTGATATCAATGAGATTCAATACCTTGTCCTTGATTCAAGTTATAGTGGAAATGGACAAGTCAAGGAGGTACAGAATGTTCAGTGTGATGCCACGGGTGGTACGTTTGGTCTCTCTCTTCTTGGAGAGACTGCTTACATTTCTTATGATGCAAATGCAGATGGCATTAAGGAATCATTAGAAGCCTTGTCAATGGTTGATGATGTGTCTATAGTGTTCAACAATGGCAAGACTTCAGCCTGTGCACCCTTTGATGGTTCTTCAGCTGGTGATTTTAGTATAACCTTCGAGTCGTTGACTGGTGTAAATGGTGATTTGCCACAACTTACAGCTGAAACTAGTGGCCTTGATGGGGCTAGACATGTGGTTACATCGACTGAAGTTGATGGTGATGCACCATTAAGTGGAGATTTAAAACTGTCGTTCCGAGGAGCAGTGACTGAGTCGATTGATGTTTCGTTGGATTCTACAGATTTGGCTAATGAGATTGAGTCCGCTCTCGAGGCACTAGATACAATTCAACAAGGTGGCATTTTAGTTGCGGCAGTTGATCTTGCTCAGGGTGGAAAAGAGGAGATTTTCAGTATTGAATTCCAAGGCTCGGGTCTAGGAGGTAACATTGAGGCATTGGAAGTTGTACCAGAATACTTGCAAATCATTGGATCGTCTGCAGATGCCTTTGTCTTGTCAGACGGAGAATCATATGCTGCTCGGAATGGTATAGAAACAATCACTTCTCGTGTTGGAAATGAGCTCTCTGGTCACTTTCGTCTTCGTCTGCGTGGCCATACCACAAAGAAGATTCCATTCAATTCTTCTGATGAAGAGATGAAGGCACGGTTGGAAGAGTTGCCAAACATTGGTGAAGTGGATGTTACTAGAACGGGACCTTCCAAGGAACATGAATATTCGTGGATTGTAACGTTTATCGATAACCCAGGCTATTTTCCTCCCACTGCACGCAATGTCGACGAGCTTGAGTTTGTCAATGAATTATCCACATCAGTTGAATCAGACAACTCCGCCCTAGTTACCATCTCTACCATTAGAGAAGGTGATGATCGACTTGATGGTCAGTTTCAAGTGACATATAACAATGGACTGACGACTGAGACAACTCAACCACTACAAAGCTTCATCTCGGCTCAAGATCTCAAGATGGAATTAGAAGCCTTGCCAAACATCGGACAAGTGACTGTCGTCCGTTCTAGATCGTTGGTTGGGTATGAATGGGATGTTGAATTCACATCTTGTGCTCTAAAGATTGGATTGGAAGTTTGTAATGATGGAGATTTGCTACCTTTGGTAGTGTCGGATGTGAATCTCCAAGGCTGTGGTAACCCCACCCTTGCTGTATCAGAGTTGACTACTGGTAGTGGTGCCGATTCGGGATTTGATGAGGTTTCCTTTGATGATGTGTATCCAATTTCACACAATATACAGAACCTTGATCTTGGAACACCCTACTATACTCAGGTCAGACTACGCAATTCACAGAGCTATGGATATAGACAACTATCTCTACCTTTGCATGCCACACCTCAACACAATCCTCCTGGTCCACCACGACCAGTCGTCTTGATTGAATCCACAAGTACTAGCATTACAGTCGGATGGGAGAAGCCAACAGTTAATGGTGGCAAGTCTGTGTCGGGCTATGAGTTGTGGATGGATTCTTGGTCTGGAGGAGACTCGACTCTAGTTTATGATGGTGTCGGTAAGCCTGACGTCATGCAGTACACAGTTAGCACGAGTGATGTTGGCCAACACAGCCAGATTATCGAAGCAAATCGCCAATACCAATTCCAAGTGAGAGCTATAAACCAGTGTGATACCGACGACTCGTCACGTTCATGTTATGGAGAGTTTAGTGACGTCTCACTATTTACAGTTCGTGATCCTCGTGTACCACTACCCCCGTCGATGCCACAGCGCGATGCTGCTACGACTGTTTCTTCATCAAGTGAAGCATCCATCTCTGTGTCTTGGTTTCCTCCACTTGATAATGGAGGTTCACCCATTACTGGCTACATTTTGTATGTGAAGGACTTTGAAGGGACAATGTCCAACTATGCATTGGGAGCTGAGACGACAACATATAAAGTTGATTCACTCCATCCAGGAGAAGTGTATAGATTTCATGTTGTTGCAATTAACGACTTGGGCAAGAGTGGTAATAGTCCAGTGTTGTCAACATTGGCTGCCGTCCATCCTGGATTGAGTTATGACGAAGAGCCTGAATACTCCAAGCTCAACTACCGTCCTACCATTATTGACGTTCATGAAAATTCACTAACAACAAAATGGTCTCATCTGCCTGCCGATATTGCTGGCGGTTCACCCATCACGGGCTTCAAGCTTTACATGTACAATTACACATATCCACTACTTCATAGTAATGCTGATCACATCAAACAGGAAGTGCAGCATATTAGTATTGTAGACGATTCTGTAACAACATTGGAAGAGCAAGTAATTACTATTCAAGCATGTGATGATGCCAATGAGGTCTCGGGCGGTTATTTTACACTAACCTTCGAGAACGAGACTACTAATGATTTGTCATTTGATGCCTCAGCATTAGATGTCAAGCTCGAGCTTGAACAACTTTCTACAATTGGTTCTGTTCAAGTGACAAGAGATGAGCTCCAAGATGATGCATACGAGTGGGTGATCACTTTTCTAGACCGATTCGGAAATGTCCCGTTGATTCAAGTTGTCGACTCCCTGACCTGTACATAAGCAACGTCGTTTTATGACGTGAGGTGGCCTACATACACATCATATGTTCTAAGACCTACCTAAAAATGAAGAAGTTTACACAACAATACACTACATGTACTACCACCATATTCAAGGCATACAACTACTTCATTTATCGTTTATAACACTACACTACTACTTCCCAAGCATACAATTCATCTATCCAGCCCCTCAAATCACCCTCGACACCACCATGTTGCTACCTTCACTCAATAATGTGTCATCCTCCGGGCTCGTCTTCATAGGTATACACCATCATTTGATACCTGTCTACTTATATGCACTCTATTGCCCTCCCAAGCATCACCCACATCTTTTGATTTGATTGTCTCCTTAACCACAAGAGATACCTTTTTTTTAGGGCTAGTCTACGTAAAAAAGTGAAAGTATCATCATTTTTTCTCAAAAACAACACTTTTCGCTCAAAAACAACACAAAATAATTAATTATCAATGAACATACAACCTCAATAACAACACAACAAAGAGGGGTAAATAACAAGGTTGACGTCCCCTATACACCTCCACAATCATGTGGTCGTTATTAGGGATTGTTACTTTGCTAATTAATTTAGCAACAAATGACGCATCTCGAATTTCTGTAGGACGAAGAAATAAACTTACACAAGGAACCTTTACCGCATCCTTTCGTGGTTACGAGACTACAGATATATCCACACATGCCGCGGCGGATACAGTCAAGACTGCATTAGAGAATTTACCAAGTATTAATCTCGTTGATGTGGAGTCTACATCAACTGGTTGGAGTATATCATTTCAATCAGAGGCGGGTGATGTTCCATTAATTGAAACAACATCTGGAAGGTTGTTAAATGATAATGCCAAGGTTATTGCAACAGAAGTTGTTAAAGGAGATGCGGCTACATTAATCTATGATGGATCAGAGACTCCAGGAACTCGAACATTTGAGGCATTAGATTTAACATCCGATTCAGGTTATGCATTCAAGGTTGCACCAATTAATGCTATTGGGGATGGAATATTAAGTTCTGCATCAATTGTTACAGTGGCTCGTGCTGGTGCAAGTGCCTCAAAAACGACAGCCACGGGTAGTGCATTGTCTCGAGGTGTTGCTGGATCAATTCAAGAAAATCAAATTGTTACATTTTTATCCAATGATTGTAGTACAGACAAGCTCATCTTGTCATTTGAATTAGTATCGGATGATAAAACCGAGAATCTTTGTGGTGCTACAGAAGATGAATTTGAGGTTGCAGTAAATGAATTATTGGGTAGTAATGTTGTTCATGTGTCAAGAGAAGATGTATCATCCTCAATTGGTCATAGTGGATATTCGTGGTCTGTAACATTTAATATGCGTTTGGGAGATGTTCCAATGCTGACAGTTGATAAGTTTCAAGTTGGTAATGGATACGATGCCTCAGGAAAGCAAGGACTTGATGGGAATTATGTAGTAGAATTCTTGAAAGGTCAATCAAATGAGTTTACAATTGAACCAAAGAAGGCTTCAGGCTCGGTTGTTCGTGATATTGCAACCTATGCTGGAATGGAAGGCAGAGATGCCTTCTTCACAGAGTTGTGGACATCGGATGTATCAATTGTTGATGGATCACATACATGGTATTCAGATGGAGGTGTTGCCTCTTACAATACATTGTTATATATTGAACAAATGATTGGTATTTCCAAATCTATTACACTCCCATTCCATCTCTCAATGGACACGTCTGAGGCTTTGCCTTGGGGACGTATTGATGGTATGTATTCACAGACGAGTGATATTAATGAGATATCAACAGTTACACTTCAAGATGCCTTGGCAGAGCTATCAAATGTTGGCAAAGTACAAGTGACACAAACAAATCAAGAACATGATGCTTCAATGAATTACTTTATTGTTACATTCCGAGATGTTTTTGGTGAATATCCATTACTATCAGCTTCTGATCCATCCATTATGATATCACGCAACGACGGACAATTCTCAGCAACAGAGGTACAAACAATTACATTATCAGTAGACAAGCCATTTATTTACGAGGTTCAAAGTATAGCCGTCTCGAATGACGATGCATCATTTGATCTATCCTTTAAAGATGGACCAAGTACTAGTTTGATATCATGTAACTTTGCCTCCATTGTCGAAGCTCAAGATGCCGTGTCAACAATTGAATCAGAATTGAATGCCTTGCCAAACGTCAAAGTATTAGTAGACTCATCAGTTGGTGGAACAGGCTTGGAGAATGATCCATGGACGTACAAGGTGACATTTGTCGAGCCTGTTGGGCCCTTGCCACTATTGAACTCCAACAAGGCTACAATTACCCAACAAGTCCAAGGTGAATCAACACTAAGTGGCTCGATTATACTTTCCTATGAAGGTGAATATACTGATGATATTGCCTTTGATGCATCTGCAAAAGATATCAAGGACAAGTTGGAAATGCTCAGCACTATTGATGAAGTAAATGTACGCAAGATTGACAAGTATACAGGCTATCAGTGGGCTGTCTCATTTACGGGCAATGCTGGTAATTTACCACTCATGATTGCACATGATAACATCTATGAAGTACAGTCTATTGAAACTAGTGGTGGACAACCCACTCCGCTTGGAGGGACATTTATATTGTCATACCTATCCGAGGAGACGGGCCCTTTGCCATTCGATAGTTCTGCTGATTTAATCAAGTCATCTTTGGAATCACTTCCATCTATTGATCATGTCGATGTTAGTCAAGAACTGTTTGAGCACGGCCAAGCTCAATGGTTGGTAACATTTAGATTGCCTTCCAACCCTGTTGAATTGACAGTCAACAAGTCCAACATGTCGGGTACCTTGGGTGATTTCACAATCTCTACTTTAGTTTCAAGTGTATCACCATCCTTGGTTGCTCAATCAGGCTCGGCACCAATGATAGTAGTAGAAGAACAAGTAGCAGGTTTACCGAGCTATACGGGTCAATATCGAGCCGAGGCCGCGGGTGAATACTCCTTGGCTGTTCTTCAACTGGATGGCGGAGGGTTGAATGCCAAGTATTATGATAATCAATGGATGCTTGAGGATCCAGTGATTGAACGAGTTGATCCAACGATCAACTTTCATTGGGGGTCAGACATTATTACACAGTATGGTCGTGATTATGTCAGTGTACGATGGTGGGGTAAAGTTAGGCCACAGACGAGTGAGCCATATACCTTTTATCTTCACGCAGATGACGGGGCAAGGCTCTACATTGATCATGAGCTCATATTAGACTTGTGGGAAGAGCATTCGATTGAAAAGAAGGCAACTGTTGATCTTACAGCCGATGCATTTCATGATATCAAGGTTGAATACAAGGAGATTACTGGTGATGCTCACATTCAACTTGAATGGAGTAGTCGGTCTCTACGGAAACAAATCATTCCATCATCTCAACTCTTCCATCCTTCACACATTGTTGGAAGTCCCTTCACTACGACTGTCTCTCCCGGTGCTGCTGATTATCCACATAGTGACTTTATTGATGATATGCTCTTGCCAGGTCAAAATAGATCAGTGGCAATTGCCGGTGATAAAACATCCTTTTATCTACAGGCTAAAGACTCGTCGGGTAATGACAAGATTACAAATGCCGATGCTCAAGGAGATTTGCAAGAGGAGCAGTTCGAGGTTGACATAGTTGGAGATCATGGCTTGGTGACAGGTGATGTAACTTACATTGAGGATGGTAAATATCGTGTAGATTATAATGTACTCAAGGCTGGCACATTTCAAGTTCATGTCAAGACTGGAGGTACCGATATTTACTGTGGTCTTGGAGAGGATAACAAGTGTTCACCCTTTACACTCACTGTTCTTCCTGGCGCTACCTTGGCATCTACTTGTGAAGTCGAAGCCTCATTTGATCCTGTGGATGACATGGTTGAGGCCAAGGCTGGTGAGATTGGTAATCTATACTTGCAAGCAAAGGATGCATTTGGTAACAATCGTATCTCTGGTGGTGATGATGTGGTTGTGTTGTTCAAGAGCACTACCAATTCTGATATTCAATACCGTGGCAATGTATTTGATAGAGATGATGGATCGTATTCTATTTCATACTCAATACCTCTTGCAGGAAACTATCAAGTATCAATTACAATCGGAAGAGAACCCGTCAAGCTTTGTGTTGGTCCAAGTGGAGAGCGTTGGGATAGTCGTCAATATAATGGTGTCAGTGTCTACTCATCACCACCATTCTGTAGTTTAGAACCGGACGTCAACCTCAATGTTATTCATCGTGAGTTGCATGGTATCACATCAACACTAGTAGAAGATCAAGAAGAGGGATTGTCTTCTGCCGTTGTTGGTGTCAAAACGGGCTTTACAATTGAAGCACGAGACAAGTTTGGCAACCTACGATCAGGAGCAAGCACTACCAACATTGATGAGAGTGGCGATGGGGAGTCGGATGCCTTTCTAGTGTCCCTCGTTGGCCCGAGTGGACATACTACTCTTATATCCACGGCATTACAAGTCTTAACATCGTCCGACAGTAGCACTTCTGGATACTTTCGATTGTCGTGGGGTGGACAAGTTTCCGATGACTTGCCACATGACATTTCTGGTCCTGCCATGCAAGTACTACTCTCCTCAATGCATGATAATGTTGACGATTCAACATCAGTTCAAGTAAGAAAATCAAGTGATAATGGGTATTATCAATGGAAGATCACTTTTGTAGATCATTTGGATCTCTGGTCACAACATCCATTGTCAGTATTGCCCGGCTCTGATGGCTTTGACTCTGTTTCTGATACAATGTCAGTGTCAAAGCAACCCAGTGCTGGCATCTATCCTGTCCACTACACTCTTTGGGAGAAGGGAATACATGAACTGAGCATCGTCTCGGGCACAACTCTAGTATCGGATTCATCATACACTGTCGATGTAACTAATGGCTTGGTAGATGCATCATCATCATTCGCTTTTGGTTCAGGCTTGGAAGTTGGAACTGCAGGTGAAGAATCATCATTTGAAGTTCATGTCAGGGATGTTCGTCAGTCGGAAGTGCAATCCATCAAGACACATGCAACAACGATTGATATCATTAATGAAGTACAGCAACTACAGGTATTATCAAATACAGGAGAAACCTTTCAGCTTTCATTCCGAGGGCAGCAGACTGGTACCATTGAGGTTGGCTTGTCGACACTTGATGATGTTACTGATGTGCTAGAGTCGCTCTCATCTATTGGGCAAGTTAGTCTAACGAGTGATGGATCTTCAGTCATTCAGAATGGAGACACTATCGATGTCGAGTTTGAGACCGAGCATGGCAGTCTTTCATTGTTGACAAGTAGTGGATCCGAGGTGATTACAAAACTTGTCGATGGAGAGACTCCTCACAGAGCAGAAAGGCAATCTATTTCTTGTAATGCGGATGGTGGATACATTATCCTCTCATTCAAGGATTCTACTACAACTATTGACCATGATGATGATATCAGTACCGTGACTTCCAAACTCTCCAATCTATTTGGCAACAACGTGTCAATTGTTGAACCTGATGATTCAATACCAACAATTTGCAGTAGCTCAGAAAAGACTATCTACATTGACTTTCCAATTACACTTGGTGATGTAGAACCACCAAATATTAGCTTTAATGCATTAGAGAATGGTGTCATGTCAATCTTTGGTAATGGAGAGGAGCAATATGGTGCCGTCGATGGTATTAGTCCAATCATGGGATACTTTACATTCTCACATAATGGAAATGAGTCATCTCTTATTAGCGTTACCGCCTCGGAAGATGAGATGAAGACTGCACTAGAGAACTTACCCTCGATCGGATCAGTTAGTGTCACAAAGGATATATTTGGTATTCGTCAGGATCAAGATGGTCAAAACATTCTCTCGGGAGAAACATCTTTGTTTAGTATTTACACAATTACATTTGCAGATAGTAGTGAGGATGGTTGCGAGCCAGGCCATTGGGATAAATGTCCTGCCAACATTGGTGATGTTAGTCCTCTTGTAGTTGATACTTCATTGATCTCGTATGATATTGGCACTACACAACAACAGTCAGCACCTACCATTGAGGTATTTGAGGTAGTTAAAGGCTCGACTGGGAACATGCTTGATAATGCCGATGACCAAGTGTCTATAGACGTCTCACTTTCTCATAATATCGAGGAAGAAGTGACTATTGATTCATATGATATGTACTATCTTGGTGAGGGAGTATACAACATTACATACACACCCACAACTAGTGGTCATTACTCAGCCTCAATCAAAGTCAATAATGAATATATATCGACAGATCTTTCGGATGATGTTATAATTTCTCCTGCCGAAGCTAGTGCTCAACATTGCACACATGATATCAACTTGGTTGCCATTGCAGGAAGTGAGGAATCGTTTCATGTAGTCGCTCGTGATAGATTTGGTAATCTCGTGAATACATTATCAACCGATACTTCTCTTGAGGTTGTTCTTGCTGGAAGCTCTGACGATTGTCAGAGTGTTCAACGTCATGAAGAGCCTAGCACTACTATAGAAGAGCTTGAAATGAGTAGTCCTGAAGGTCATTACAAAATTAGTTACACCCCAAGCTTGTCTGGTGAATATCAATCTTCAATCATGCTCCAATCTCGAGGAGGATTACTTGCAACCTATTACAAGAATCAAGACTTTTCTCAACCAGTCTATGATGATAGTACAAATTGGTGTGAAGTAGGAGAAGTTTGTGATTCTACACGTCTGGATAATAACATTTCGTTTGACTGGGGATTTGAATCACCTCTTCCATCCGATCCTTCATTTCCAATGGAATCCTTTTCCATTGTATGGGAAGGAGAATTGAAAGTAGCTATATCTGACGAGTATACCTTTACAGTTCACTTGAATGGCGGCGCACGCATTACCATTGGTGATGAGACTGTTCTTGATAGTCTTGAAGATACAAGCTACTTTTCAGTCTCATCCACTCCTCTATCTTTGGATAAAGATACATTTTATGATATCAAGGTTGAATATGTTCATCAAACAGAAGAGGCAAAGATGCAATTGTTATGGGAATCATCTACCATTACCAAGGAGATTGTACCATCACAAAACTTCTACTACACACGACACATTAGCCAGTCTCCATCAAGTATCACTGTTGCTCCTGGCGACATTGCAACAACGAGTAATGCCGAAGGAGAAGGTCTTGTGTCATGTACAGCATTAGAGGAGTGTAGTTTCATTATCCAGACACAAGACGAGAATCAGAATAATCGGTATACAGATGGCTCTGATCCTGGTTTTGAGATTACCATTCAAGGCAGTGATGGTTGGGCATTAGAAGGACGTGTTAATGGTGGCGTAGCCCCATCGTCTCCAACACCAATAGATGTATCTGATATCACTATAACGAGTAATGATTGGCAATACATTGGAGAGGCAGATGTTGTACATCTTTCAAATCAAGTTACAACCAAGACAAACATGGTAGGCACGTTGCATAGGGGTGATATTCTCGTTATCGAAGGAACAATGTATACAGGTTCCGCCACGGGCGCTTTTGATTCTTCTTCACTTCCACTTCAGACACCTTATTTGGGTCCTACCAAGTCGGACGTGTCTGTATTCAAGGCTAGTAAATGCACGAGTGGAACTCACAGTGTTACTTACACTCCAAATGTTCGTGGGGAATATTCAATAGATGTCAAGCTTCCGTCTGTGTTTGAGGTGCAACGGGTTACTACATCCATTCGTTCTGAAGATTCGCTTGGAGGTGCTTTCTCCTTGACTTATCAAGACGAGCAAGGCACTGAACTAGAATCTGGTACAATTGCATTTGATGCCGATAAGACTTTAGTTCAGATGGCTATTGAAGATATAGAAAGTATTGCTTCTGTCTCAGTATCTCTACACGAATGTGACAACCCTGTCGTGTCTTGTTCATGGGATATCACCTTCTTGTCTTTAGAAGGTGATGTCAGCATGCTCAAACCTAATGTTTTGCAACTCGTTGGTGACTTGTCTGAGATTCAAGCAGAAGAAGTCGTCAAAGGACGGTCATCCAAGTCGATTACAGGCTTTCCAACAACTATTGACGTTTCACCAGGTGAGACTGATCCTTCTTGGACTACAGCCTATGGTAGAGGACTAGTATCAGCAACAACAGGAAAGACAGCTTCGTTCAGCATTCAGCCTAAAGATGCTTATGGCAACGATAGACTTGTAGAACAAGAAGCGGATTTGTTTGAAGTTTACATCTATCCTGAACAAGCCAAAGAGGATGGATCAATTCCTGTAATGAAGGGGATTGTTCAACGAGAGAGTGAAGGCTACTATAATGTAGAGTACACACCAACAACAAGTGGTCATCATACAATTGCAATTGCACAAGCCGTGTCATTCGAGCAGCAGGTCATCACTACTGGATACAATACAGTTGCCAGAGAAGGATCGTTTACAATCAAGTTGGGCAACCTATCAACTCCACCGCTACCATTTGATATTGACGAAGCCACATTAAAGCATGCTCTTGACACCTCCATGGGTACAGTGTCTACATTTAATGTCAAGAGGTTAGATTATGGTTTATTCAACTTCAAGTATGAAATTACATTTGAGACATTAATGGGAGATGTACCTAGCTTTGTTGTCGACACTACTAATCTTATTGGCAACACTAATGATTGGGATGTTACTACCGTTGCTGATGGAATGTTCAAACACATCAAGTTTGACGACGACAACCCAACACATGAGATTCAATCAATCAAGGTCCAAGTCGTCGATAGCTCATCTCTTGTGGGTGCCACCTTTTCGCTAACTTACAATGGACAAGTCACGACGCCGATTGCTTGGGATGCCGATGCTGACGAAGTGAAGCAAAAACTTGATTCACTCAGTACTGTTGGTGATATTATCGTTTCTCTGCATGTTGATGAAGTGACAAGTGAGCGTGATTATACGGTCACATTCGATCCCTACCAAGGCAAGTCTTCCAACAGCCTGACAAATTATGGAAATCTACCACTGATTGGCGTTAGCAATGTTGATGATAGCATCATTACTGTTATAAGTGATACAATCTCCAACGGGGTTAGTCCCTTTCGAGTACTAGTTTCACCTTCCGAAGCAAAACCTTCAAATACAACTGCACATGATTATCAAGATGAGCATGGATTGAGTACGGGTGTTTACAAGACTGATACACACTTTATAATTCAAAGTCGAGATAGCTATTCAAATGAGATTCATGATGGTCCATTGAGAGAGGTTCAAATCATTGAAACCTCTTCAACATCCAACATTGAGGGGTACTTCGAAGTATCTCTGTTTAATAATACAACAAGACTCCCAGCCAATGCATCTCCCATGCAACTAGAGAAGGCTCTTCAAACCATCCCTGGCATTGGTTCTGTTGTGTCCTCCAACTCGGTCAAAGACTTGGTAGTTGGCAAGACTGTTGCTGTTACCAAAGGTTTAGATACCATTATTCCAAGTGAAGAACTTGTCGAGTTTATTGTAGGAGATTGGATCCGTATTGGACATCAAGACACAGGAGAGCTCTTTTCAATCACAGACATGGCTGATGTCTCACCATTTACAATTACATTATCATCGCCCTACTTGGGCGAATCAGATGATGCATCAACTGTTTATCAACATGGGTCATCTCCTCTAAATAGAAATGGTTATCAATACATTGTATCCTTTGATTCCATCCTTGGTGACCTACCTTCATTGGGTGTTGATGGAAGCCTCTTGGAAGGAGATGATGCGTCGATTGAGGTTACTTCTTGTGACTGGAATATGCATCAAAAGCTTCAATTAACAGGTGATGGTGGACACTTTTATCTAGTCTACGGAAGTGAGGAGACACGTCTACTCAGCATTGATGTAACTGCACAAGAAGTAGAAGATGCCATCCTTGGAGACATATCAGTAATTCAAGATTTATCAGTCTCTCAACAAGGTTCAAAGTCTTGGGGAATACATCTCAAGTCGTTTGATGGCGAGGCAAAGCTATTCTTCGCCGAGGGTCACCTTCTAACGAGCGGATCCATCTCTATGAGCTCAATCTGTCCGATCGCAAGTGATCAAACTCTTTACAGTGCAACATCGGTAGCAGGTAGACGAGGTGAAGATTACATTGTCACTCTCAATGATGAATCGTCTTCTACAATAGTCCATGGAACTGTGCAACACATTGAGGACGGTAGATACCTTGCAACATACGAAGCACCTCGAGTGAACACATACTCTTTATCAATTGAGAATGCTCATAGTGGAGGTCTAAGTGGCGAATACTTCAACAATCGATGGTTGTATAACGAACCGGCATCGACAAGAATTGATTCACAGATTGATTTCCACTTTGGTGACGACTTGGTAACGACGTCAGGCAAGGATTTTGTTAGTGTTCGATGGACGGGATACATCAAACCGGCATTTGATGAAGTATATACCTTTACTGCTCATGTAAATGATGCCTTGAAGCTCTGGATTGGTGATGAATTGCTTATTGATGAGTATGAGAATGAAGTGGACGAATCTTCAGGAGGTGAATACAGCGTCTTCTCGGCTACTACAAAAGAAGACCTAAAGGCAGATCAACTTGTGCTAATCAAGATTGAATACCGAGAGAATCGTGGCTTGGCAATGATTCAACTTTATTGGGAATCAATCTCACAACCATTTGCGATTATTGATCAACCACGATTGTTTCATAGTTCAACTCCAATATATGGATCTCCATTTGAGGTGACGCCATCGGCGATTGTACCAACTGAACCAACGAATTGTAGTGTTGACATTGCGGCATGGGATCAACTTGAAGTGAGCTGGTCTGCACCAAATGATGATGGAGGTAGTAACATTACCAAGTACCTCGTTGAATCATGGGATGCATCAATCACAGGTGAACCAATTACAACAAGTCATGAGATTGCAGTAGATGCAGACAGTAATGGGAGCTTTCATCATCTCATCACTGGTCTTTCACAACCATCAAGTGTATTGGATGGATTTGGTGTGAGAGTTAGTGCCTCAAACGATGAAGGATTTGGCAACCCTTGTCAATCTATCTTTCTCAAGCCATTTGGCGAACCGTCACCTCCAAAGGTTATTGAGGTTGTGCGTGTTGCCAACGACCCATATAGCCTTGCCTTACATTGGACGTCTGTATCATCACCAGATGATAAGAGCTCTGTTGTTACACACTATTTGGTAGAAGTATCGTCTCAAGACAGCTTTGCTACGATCGACACTTCAGTCATGCTCAGTGCCGACTTAGTCTCAAGCGAAAGACTTTCATCATACAACAATGTAGATGAAACATGGAACTACTACTTGATTGATGAAGGCTTGACACCTGGTGAAGAGTATCATATTAGAGTATCGGCGGTGAATGAAGCAGGAACAGGTTCGTCTTCAAGATCAACTCCCCTCTCATTGTCACCAGGAGACAAGCCGGCAGATCTCGACGATGTTAATTTATCTATAATC